>WNFZ01000135.1_pt1 | contig 122726 bp, 117 predicted proteins | sample 5400081 | NCBI WGS metagenome assembly WNFZ01 (sample SAMN13153365, study PRJNA577476) | soil metagenome | isolation source: 80 cm soil or saprolite under grassland replicate 1 | place: USA:California | collected 2016-06-15
TGCACGCCTTGTGCTAGACCTCCTACTGCGGGATCGCTTCCCAGAGATCTGGATGCCCTCGACCGAACAGCGGGATCTACGAACGCTACTACGGGACCGTCATCAGTGGGTGAAGATGCGATCACGCTTGCAGCATACGATAATCAGCACGAAAGCCAAGGCAGTCAGTGGGCCTACCCCGGGATGCGGCTTTTGACCACAGCCGCCGAAGGTGGTTTGGAACCTGTCCCTGCAGACCGGTTCCGAGGGGCCTACCCTCATCAGTTAAGCAGTTACGCACTACTCAGCCTTTCGGCCTTTCGCGCTCGTGGCGCACGATGGTCGGCAACCCTTACCTTGGGATTATTTCATCGTTGCCCGTCGTCTGGCCGCTTGGCTTGGCCTTTGTGAGCACTCGGTTTGTGATGGGGTGGGGCTGTCGGCAGGACGGTACGAAGGTTCTAGCTCAGTTTTCTCTCCGCCAGACAAGCCGCTTGGGTCATGAGGTAATTCTGTTCCGGGATACTTGTCGTCCGGCGGGCCGCAATTCGGTAGTGCTTGATGGCGCTTTCATAGTCGCCAACCATTTCGAGCAAATGGGCGCGAACCGCGTCGAGACGATAGTGACCAGCAAGCCGAGCGTCGGTATCGAGCGTCCTTAGCAGTTCGAGACCTTTCGAAGGGCCGTGTACCATGGCAGCCGCAATTGCATGATTGAGCGTGACCATGGGGCTGGGAGACACACGTTTCAGCAGTTCGTACAATGCCAGGATCTGCGGCCAATCCGTGTCTTCGGCTCGCGCCGCTTCGTCATGAACTGCAGCGATAGCCGCCTGTAACTGATACAGACCGACGGATCCTTTCGATAGTGCGGCGGTCAAGAGCTCGATGCCTTCGCAGATCTCGGCCCGCTCCCACAGAGTTCGATCTTGCTTGTCCAAGGGGATCAATTCCTCATCAGGTCCGGTTCGTGCCGCACGGCGAGCGTCGGTTAGCAACATGAGCGCCAAAAGGCCTGTTACTTCTCCATCCTCGGGTAGCAGCGCCTTTGCACCGCGCGTTAACCGGATCGCCTCACGTGCCAAATCGAGCCGCTGCAAGTGACCGCCGATGCTGCTGGCGTAGCCTTCATTGAAGATCAGGTAGAGCACATGGAGAGCTGCAGGCAGCCGTTCGGCACGCTCCTGCGGGGAAGGCAGGCGGAATGGCACGCCGGAAGCCTTGATGCTTTGCTTCGCGCGGCTGATCCGCTGCGCCATGGTCGCCTCGGGAACCAGGAATGCGTTGGCAATTTCCGCCGTAGTCAAACCGCCGACGGCGCGCAGAGTCAGAGCAATTGCCGAGGACGAAGTGAGGGCGGGGTGGCAGCACATAAACAATAAGATGAGCGTGTCATCTGGATCCATATCAGACTCGATTTCGTCGACGGGCGCCATGGTCTCCACATCCTTCGCGACCGCGGTTTCCCTCTGACGACGGACAATTTCGCTGCGCACCTGGTCGGTCATGCGGCGGGATGCGACCTGGATCAACCAGCCGCGTGGATTCTCGGGAACACCCTCCTGCGGCCATTGGGTAAAGGCCGCTATCATGGCCTCCTGCACGGCGTCCTCGGCGGAGGAGAAGTCTCGAAAACGGCGTGCCACCGAGCCGAGCACCTGTGGTGCAAGTTCGCGCAACAGATGCTCGGAAGTCGTGTCCCATGGCTTTGTCATCGCAGCTCTCGTTTACAGCATTTCCGGTGGAGGCCCGCTCATAATTGGACGCACTTCAATCGGCATGTTCAACGGCGTCCCACCGGGACCCGGCGCCGCCGACACTTTCGCAGCGATGGCATAGGCTCGCTTCGGAGAGTCGACATCAACAATCCAGTATCCCGCGAGAAATTCCTTGCTCTCAGGGAATACGCCGTCTGTGATCGGCACGCCATCCTTACCAGCGCGCACCAACTTAGCCTGATCGGGAAAAGACAGACCTTCGGCTGAGACCAACTCGCCGGATTGGCGAAGCTCTTTGTTGAGACCGATCATAAATGCGATGTGTGCCTGGAGGTCTTTCTGGTCCCACTGGGGGACTCCCTGGCCGGCTCGCATCGTGTTCATCATCAAGATGTATTTCATTTTTCCCGTTCTCCTTGTGCGCCGGTTAAAACCGGCGAGGTGTAGTGAATGAAAAAGTCATACGGTAAAGGATTAGCGATCCATATCGACCCCGAGTCATGCGGAGCCGCCCGCGAGGGTGGCGTCGAAGCGTTGACAGGGGAAAGTACGGGCCGGGTATTCAGCCGCGTAAGAAACTCACTCCGGGATGCCGACCCTGTAAGGAGAAGCGGAAGGCCCCACCCGAGGCGCCGATATCGCGAGGTGCCTCGAGATCCCGCGCGGTCAGAGACCCCGTGCACGTACGGAAGCACCTCGCATGGGAACCGGGAGATCCCGCGTTCACCCCAGACGGAATATGTCCGGGGACGCATCGGGAAGTCTAAGGACGCACGCCGATGATGAACGAACACGGGAAGTCGGACAGACCAGTAGTACCTGCGAAGTCCCCGAACAAGGCCGGGCAACCGGCGGCGGAGGGGACGGAGGGAAGCGGTCTGACCAAAGGGAACCTGCAACAGCAAAACGCGTCCCGGACACCGAGCCGGACGGACGCGCCCAGTGCGCTGGAGCGGGTACGTCAAGCAGCCAGTAAGGATAAGGAGGTGCGGTTCACGGCGCTTCTCCACCACATCTACAACCTGGAAACGCTGCGCATGGCCTACTTCTGTAAGAAGGAAGCCGCGCCCGGTGTGTACGGAGAGACATGGCGGCACTACGGCGAGACTCTGGAGGACAATCTTCAAGATCTCTCCCATAGGCTGAAGCGAGGAGCGTACCGGGCCAAGCCGGTGCGTAGGCGTACATCGACAAGAGCGACGGGCGGAAAAGACCGCTCGGAGTTCCGGTGCTGGAAGACAAGATCGTCCAGCGCGCGACCGTCGAGGTGTTGAACGTTATCTACGAAACCGACTCTCTGGGTTTCTCGTACGGATTCCGGCCGGGGCGAAGCCCGCATCATGCGCTGGATGCGCTCTACACCGGACTGCTGACGAAGAAAGTGAACTGGGTGCTCGATGTGGGCATTCGCAGCTTTTTCGATGGTCTTTCCCACGAATGGCTGGTGAAGTTCATCGAGCATCGGGTTGCGGACCGACGCGTCGTGCGGCTCATCCAGAAATGGCTGAACGCCGGCGTGTTGGAGGATGGGAGACGAACACGGACGGAAGAAGGGACGCCCCAGGGCGGCAGTGCCTCGCCGTTGCTGGCCAACGCTTATCTTCACTACGTGTTCGACCTCTGGGCCCAAGCCTGGCGTCGAAAGCAAGCCGGTGTTGACATGATCATCGTGAGGTTTGCCGACGACATCGTGGTTGGGTTCCAGCGAAAATCGGATGCCGTACGGTTCTGGGCAGAACTGATCGAGAGAATGCGAAAGTTCGGTCTGGAACTGCATCCCGAGAAAACGCGACTGCTGGAGTTCGGACCGTTCGCGGCCGGAAACCGGAAGAAGCGCCGAGAAGGGAAACCGGAGACGTTCAACTTCCTCGGCTTTACGCATATGTGTGGGAAGAAGAGGAGTAATGGACGGTTCACGGTGCTGCGACAGACGATTCGCAAACGGTTGCAAGCGAAGTTGAGTGAGGTCAAGATCGAGCTCCAACGGCGCATGCATGACCCCATCCCGGAAGTAGGCCGGTGGCTGCGATCGGTCGTGGGTGGGCACATCCGTTACTACGGGGTGCCCATGAACGGCACGGCGCTGTCTATGTTTCGGTACCAAGTCGGCAGGCTCTGGCATCGCACCCTTTCGCGACGTAGCCAGAACGCCCGCGTGCTTTGGGATCGGATGCGGCGCCTGATCGACCGCTGGTTGCCTCCCGCACGCACTTGTCATCCTTATCCCCTGCGCCGCATGGGCGTCGTCACCTGAGGTAAGAGCCGGATGCGGGAAATCCGCCTGTCCGGATCCGTGGAGGGGGTTATGGGTAACCATGATCTCTACTCCGACTAACCTTTTGTTGCTTGCTATGAATTGATCATCTGGTATTGTCTCTTGCATTCTATTCGGGCGTGCCTGTCCGAAGTCAATGTCGTGCCCTACTCCTTCGGGAAGTGTGGATCAGCCTTCACCTCGAGGATTTGCTTCGTATGGCGCTCGCTGTGCGCAGCGATGAACAGCAGCCAGTCGTACGCGTCCATCGCTGCTGGAATGGATTGTCAGCGGAGGCATGCTCGCGCAAATCGGGAGTTGATTGCAAGAACGCGATTGTTTTCGCGCGACTCTTCTGAAAATGGTCGAGGGTCTCTGCCGCCGTCCAGCGACCTGTGGGGACGAGTGGCCCGGGCGCTTGCTTTTTTGGCTTCGATCAGGAATCGCACCAAGAATCATTGCATCAAGCTTCGCAGTATCGCGGTCCGCGGGTCCGGCAGGCGCTTTCATGATCTTGCCGGTAATATTCTGCAGCAGAAAATCTTCGGCCAAGGTGATATGTTCCAGTGTCTCCCCCACCGACCAGCGGTCTGGCGCCGGTTTGAATTTCATCTGCGCTTCTGAGAGTCCCTTGGTAGTGGCGATGACGCCGTCATTGGTTTGCTGCAGATACTGTGCGGCGCGGTCTCGCTCCGCCTGTGAAAGAGTTTGGCTGAATGACGCAGCGCTCAAAATCAGCAGCACCGCTAATTGCAGCGACGGTTTTTTCACGATGACTCCTCCTGATTCAGTCTGAGATGTTCGAAGTCTCCCCGGGCCCAAAAAGCCAGCCACGGAGGGCACAGAGACGCACAGAGGAAACCCGATTTACGTTGATGCTGCGCTATTTCATGGAATTGCTCGTTGATCTTGTTTTCGATCTTCTTTTCGAGCTTCCAGCCACAAGCCTGCTGCGGACTGGCACATAATCATTGTCAGAAGCAAATCGTGGTAGCAGTGGAGTCGAGTCTCGCTCTCGCCACCGTCGCCGCGCTTCCGACAGAACTTGTTCGCGATGCCTCTCCATATTTTCAACGACGGCGCAGGGCAGCCCCGAGTTTTCGTAACGCGCTCCCCAAATCAGCAACTCCAACATTACCGGCGCCAGATCAATACCTTTTTCTGTGAGGCGGTAATTCACTCGTCGTCCGTCGGTTTCTTCTGCCTCTGCTGTGATAACGCCGTGAGCCTCCAGCTTTTGCAGCCGGTCTGCCAGGATGTTGGTGGCAATCCCTTCTCCCGACTCCTGGAACTCCTTAAATGTCCGGAATCCGCGCACCATTAAATCGCGTATTACGAGTAGTGACCAGCGATCTCCAAACCTTTCGAGAGACATACTCACTGGGCAGCCGGACCGTGGTTTTGACTTAGGCTTCCCTGGCACGCCCGACACCTTATCAGAACTAACTTGCAAAATGCAAGTCATATCAGGTTTGGTCAAATTGATCTTGAGTCGCGGCCTGAGCTGAACTGCTTCTAAGAAGAACAGCGACCGTTTGGTCGTGTCGCGAATCATATTGCTACTGACCGAATCTGCCCGGGAGCACGACCATGAAACTTAACCATCTGAACCTGACCGTCAGCAATGTTCCGGAGACGCACCGGTTTCTCGAGAAGCATTTCGGTCTTAAGGGCTTTGCCGGAAGGGAACCGAATGAAGCGATGAGTTTCTTGTCAGATGACAACGGCATGGTCTTGGCTCTGTTCCGGGCAGCGAACGGTGCCGAGGTGAAATATCCGCCGGGCTTTCACGTTGGCTTCATTCAGGAGAGTGAGGAGCGGGTCAACCAAATAAACGAAAGCCTGCGGGCGGATGGGCATCATGTCGCCAAACCCGCCCGCCTTCACGGTTCGTGGACATTCTATTTCAAGTCGCCAGGCGGGTTCACGATCGAAGTTCTCTGCTGACCGCGTGCAGTGTCCTCACACTTATTTGCCGGTGTAGAGTTGGGGAAACTGCTCTCGCAGATGGGCGACTTTGGGTGCGTCGTTGTAAACAATGTAGGGATCGTTGGGATGATTCTGTGCATAGTTCTGGTGATAGGCCTCGGCGGGATAAAAGCCCTTCAGAGAGACTACTTGGGTAACTATGCGTCGCGGAAAGATTTTAGCCGCCTCAAGTTGCGTAATGTAGGCTTCGGCGATGCGTTTTTGTTCGTCGTTGCCGTAGAAAATCACGGAACGATATTGGGCACCTTCATCAGGTCCCTGGCGGTTGAGTTGAGTGGGATCGTGGGCCACAGAAAAGAACACGTGCAAAAGCTCCCCATAGGTAATCTGTGACGGATCAAAGGTGATCTTCACCGACTCGGCGTGTCCAGTCGTGCCAGTACTGACCGATTCGTACTCGGCCGCTCTGGAGCCGCCGCCGGAATATCCAGAGGTGGCGCTGACCACACCTTTCACGTGCTGGAAGACCGCCTGAATTCCCCAGAAGCAGCCACCGGCAACGACGGCAGTTTGTTTAGACCTGGCCGCGGAGAGAGAGGCGTCCACCGCAGGCTTAGGTACCGCTAGTTTGGACTGGCCAAATGCGTTGCAAGCGGACGCCACAGCAAGAATCAAAAACAGCGAAGTTCCAGACAAGATTAAGATACGACGGTACATGATGACCTCTCTCTATGTCGCGACGACGACCGGCTGTCCACGACCCGGTTCATTTAGAGTCTTTGAAGATGGAAAAGTTTCGGGGTTTTTGGACCTAGGTTCCCGCCGGAGTCCGACCTCAGTGCCGCAGGCACGTCATGTGCCCGCCCGGCGTGGGAATGCCGGGTAGTTAACATCGAACCCCGAGTCCGGAGGGACGACACTCCTGTTTTCGCAGTTCCGTCCGGCGTTCACGAGCGTGCCGTCCCTTCGGGACTCGGTCCCATTCCACATTCTCACCCGGCATTCCCATGCCGGGCTATTACATGCCGTGCCCGCGGCAGTGGTTGTCCGTGGTCTCCAATCCGCGCGTCTGATCCCTCCAATGAATGCCCGCATCGGGGCTTTCCTGAGACGAATCAACGGGAGATTCGGCGACTCTGCGGTTGAACTAGCCTTTCTTCGAACTCGTTGTCCCTTGCCGCGGCGGGAAGAGCGGACTCGCGCTTAAATACTTTCTCATGCAACGAATGCAAGGAGCGTATCCCTCGTGCAACGCTTCTCGCGCTGTAAGCGTCCGCAGGTGTTCTTTATCGTGAATAAACCTGCATCCGGCTACGTGAAAGGTTTTCCCATCCGTTGCGACCAACACCATCATTTCCGGGGGAACACCCGCCGCGGGTTGGGCGTGCTCGGACCGCAAGCCGGGCCTGGAAAGGGATGAGGATCGGGCAACTTCGAGACCTCCCGCCACCAGGATCGCCGCTGCCGCGGCAACCATCCATCCCAGAAATGTTCTTCGCGCCGGATACAAGTTTTCTTCCAGCCCGCGCTGCAGACGGTGGCTGAATCCCAGCGGCACTTCGGTCATGCGATCGTCGCCGTATAGCTGCACGACATTGCGTGTGCCATCAAGCACGGCCCTGCAGCCCTTGCACCCTTGAAGATGCTCATCCATGGCTGAGCGCAATGTGGGATCCACGTCGTTCTCAAGATAGTTTGAAATCTCGCGCCAGACTTCCACGCAGGTGACTACCATGGCTTCGTCCCCTTTGCAAAAGACAATTTAGTGTTCCAAGTGCCAGCCAGCCCTGGCGCCAGCAGGTCGCGCAACATCAATCGTGCCCGCAGCAGGCGCGTTTTAACAGAAGCCTTTGAAATTCCCAAAGCCGTTGCAGTCTCTTCAATGCTTAGGTGCTGCATATCGCGCAGCACGAATACTTCGCGATATATCTCTCCCACAGAAGCCAGCGCCGCGGTTAATTTCTCGCGAATTTCTTTCCGTTCCAGGGTCTCGGATGGAATTTCCCGCCAGTCGGCAAAGTCGCGTGGCGTGTAATTGCCTTCTTTATCCTCGTACCCGGCGATTGGCTCCATGATGCGAGCGTGTTCCTTTCTCCGTCGCATGCGCGCCTCATTGACCGTGATCTGCAGCAGCCAGGTGCTGAAGCGCGCCTCGGCACGGAATTGCCGGATGTGTCGAAAGGCCTTCAGCACCGCCTCTTGCGCGACGTCCTCTGCATCTGCCTGGTTGCGCAAAATATTGAATGCCGTCGCATAAAGCCGACGTTCGTAGGGACGAATCAACTCATAAAAAAGACTGTCTTCGCCGTCGCGGATTCGCCGGATCAGCGTTTCTTCTTCGCATTGCGCTGGACTCTCCAGCGAAGTCGGGGGCATTGCTCCTCACAGACACATAGAACTCGTTCGCGTGACCAAAACGACTACTTTGCCCTGTATTCAGGGTCCTTCTTCCACCCCGTGAACATTGAAACAAAATTGTTCCAGCCATGCAGCACCACCATGACCAAATGGCCGAATACGAATGCCAGCAGCGCCCACATGATTACAAAATGCCACAGGCGGGCATAATGAAAACCACCCATCATCCACGCCAGCCAGGAAAATTGCACCGGCTTCCAGATAGCAATGCCCGTAAGGACAGACAGCACGCCCAGCACAAATGTGGAAGTGTAAGCGTGCTTTTGCAGCGGATTGTAAGCTTCTTTTACCGCAGGCTTGGGGCCGAAGAAAAAATAGTGGCGCACCATCGGCCACACGCCAGGAATGTCGCGCGGCGCAAACAGGACTTGCCGATAATTATCGCTGAATACCTGATAGCCGAGATACAGCAGACCGCTTCCAATATAAATCCACATGAAAGTCAGATGCCATTGCAGCGCGCCACCCAGCCACCCGCCAATCGCAAACGCTTTCGGCCAATGCAGCAAATCTTGCTGCGAAATTTTCGCTCCGAAGCTTGGAAAGGCGCGAAAGATTTGCAACCCGCTGCCAACCAGAACGAACAGCGAAATCGCATTCATCCAATGGCAGAAGCGCACAATGAACGGGTGCTCGTAAACGGCTTCGACTACTTCGCCGGTCTTTGAATGTTCAATTTCAATCGCGCGAGTCGCCATCAACATCTCCCCCGCTCTTACAGGCCGTAAAATTCTGAATAGCCCTGGTCTTCCCAGTAACCAGCTTTTTCGAGCACGTCAGTTACTTTCAAACTGGTCAGATACTTGGCCTGTTTATAGCCAATTTTTGTGGGAGCGTTCAGGCGCAGCGGTGCGCCGTGCTCGCGAGTGAGCGGCCGATCGTACATTTCATAGCAAAGGAAGGTCTGCGGATGCAGGGCCGTGGCCATATCGAGCGACTCATAATAATCGTCGGCGCATTCAAATGTGATAAATCGAGCTGACCTATCCGCCTCGACCATATTTAGGAACTCAGATAGTCGCGCTCCGCCGAACCGGCCAATCACGTCCCAACCCTCTACGCAGACATGCCGCGTATTTTGCGCAACCTTCGGCAATACCTGAATCTGCTCCAGAGTGTAATTTCCCGGCTTCTGCACCGCACCGGAAACACTCAAGTTCCAGCTGCTCAGGTCAATTTCCGGATCGTCAACGTCATACGTGTTTAGGGGGAACTTGGCAAACGGAGTAACGTCGGAGTCGGCAAAGGTTGGCGCCAGATGGCCCGAGCGAAATAGTAATGCCGAGGCCCAATCGCTGAAACCGAGTCCTGCCTTCAGGAGACGCGACTGCACGCCGGGAATGGCAAATGCGCCTAATGCAATCACCGGAGTCAGCTTCAGTAGTTCGCGCCGGCCCATGCTTCGAAATTTTCGATCGTTAATTGGTCCGGTCATGCCTGCTCTCGTGATTTACTTCCTGCGGCGAGCTCAGTACAACGCGCAAAATGAGATGCGCGATCGCGAAAGAAGTTACGTTCATGATGGCGATCGCGCCTCGCCATTGTACCGCTGCGGTAGATCCGAAGCCGCTTTCTCGCCATTGAAAGCCGCTGAAAAAGACTAACTCCACCCCCGCTTCGCGCGCCGGTGTTAAACTCCCGCATTGTTCGTAAGCATCACGAGGAGACTCCATGAGCTGGGCCAGTAAATTATCCAAGCCTTACCGCATTGATGACGGAAAGAAATTTCGGCTGAAGGATTTTGATCCTCGTACTACCGGCCACCTTCATTCCAAGGAACACCCCGAAGAATTGCTCACCCAAAGCATTGCCGAAATGGCTGAGCTGCAGGACAAGCTCTATGCCCAGGACCGCTGGGCTGTGCTGCTGATTTTCCAGGCCATGGATGCTGCGGGCAAGGACGGTGCGATCAAGCACGTCATGTCGGGAGTCAATCCGCAGGGTTGCCAAGTGTATTCGTTCAAGGCGCCGTCATCGGAAGATCTAAATCATGATTTCCTCTGGCGCACGAGCAGAGTGTTGCCCGAGCGCGGGCACATCGGCATTTTTAACCGGTCCTATTACGAAGAAGTGTTGGTGGTAAGAGTGCATCCGGAAATTTTGGGCAATGAGCGAATATCTGAGGAGCTGATCGGGAAGGACATCTGGCAGAAGCGGTTCCAGGACATCGAGAACTTTGAGCGATATCTTTCGCATAATGGCGTCGTAGTTCGTAAGTTCTTTCTCAACGTATCGAAGGCTGAGCAAAAGCGGCGATTCCTGGAGCGGCTGGAAAATCCGGAGAAGAATTGGAAATTTTCCGTTGACGATGTCCGTGAACGCGAGTGCTGGGACGACTACATGAAGGCGTATGAAGAAATGATTGCCGCGACTTCCACCAAACACTCGCCCTGGTACGTGGTCCCGGCCGACAACAAGTGGTACACGCGGCTGGTAGTGGCGGCAGCCATCGTGAATACCCTCAAGGACCTAGGTGTGGCATACCCGGAGGTCGCTCCGGCGAAGCGTAAGCAACTAGAACAGGCCCGCAAGGAACTGGAAAAGAAAAAGTAGAAGGAGAAGCGATTGCAGATTTCAGAATGAAGATTTCAGATTGCAAAACTGCTGGAGGTAACGAGTTCTGCGCCCTTCAATCTGCAATCTGAAATCGTCAAATGTGAAATCGTTTGCCGACCGCATGGACCACCTGCCTACTGTCGTTGGTTTGGGAGAAATCCTTTGGGACCTGCTGCCCACCGGCCAGCAACTCGGTGGCGCGCCCGCGAACTTTGCGTATTGCTCGCATTCGCTAGGCGAGCGCGCCGTCGTTGCCAGTCGCATCGGAACTGACGACCTAGGCAAGGAAGCGCGCGAATCGATGCTGGGGAAGGGAATTACCGACCAATTCCTGCAAACCGATCCTTCGCACCCAACCGGAACAGTTGATGTCCATTTGGACAAGGAGGGTCAGCCAAGCTTCGAGATCACCGAACCTGTCGCCTGGGACTTTCTCGAATGGACACCGACTTGGCAGGCGCTCGCCGAATCAGCGGATGCTGTCTGCTTTGGTACATTGGCACAGCGGTCGCCACAGTCCCGTCGCACAATCGTGGAGTTCCTGAAAGCGACACGGCCCGAGACGTTACGAATCTTCGACCTAAACTTGCGACACCATTTCTATTCCTTTGAAATCATCACTGAGTCCCTATCACGAGCGAACGTGATGAAACTCAACCAGGAGGAAGTGCCACGAGTACGGGAACTGTTGCGCGTCAAATCCAAATCCAATTCCAAAGACGAGCTCTCCTTCTGCAAGGAAGTAATGGAGAAATTCAGGTTGCCGTTGATGTGCATTACTCGCGGCTCGAATGGCAGTCTGCTCTGCGATCAGACCAGCAAACACGAACATCCTGGATTCCGCATTCAGGTGAAGGACACCGTGGGAGCCGGCGACGCCTTCACCGCCGCTCTGGTCCGGGAGTATCTTCGGGGCGCCTCGCTGGCCGAGATCAATGATTCAGCCAACCGGATGGGCGCCTGGGTAGCTTCGTGCGCAGGGGCTATGCCGCCTCCGCCTGCAGAAGGACTGCCGCAGAAACTTGCAGAGTTTCAGCTGAAATGAATCATCACCAGGCGAGGGAATCGCTGCGAATCGGTTGGAAGAAGCTCTGGTGTTTCAGCAGCACCTCAATCGCCTTGACCACTTCACTGCCAGTGCTCTTTGAAACCGCGCCTTTGAATCCAGCGCTGACTGCTTCACTGGTGAGTTCCTTCGACACCTGCTGCACGGTTAACAGAAGTAAAGGAATCTCTGGAGTGTTGCGCGAAATGGCGCGAGCTGCCTGCAGCCCATTCATTTCTGGCATAGCGAGATCAAGCACGATTACATCCGGACTAAGCTCCGCAGCCTTGCCGACGGCATCTTGTCCGGTCTGCGCATCGCCGCAAACGCTCCAATCCTCGTGCTCTTCGATCAGACGTCGCAACAGTCGCCTAATCGCGGCATCGTCGTCGGCGATGAGAATCCGTACAGACATGAGGATGAACCGCTACGCGATTCGGGCCGCTACAGGCGGGGCGGGTAGGAACAGCGTAGAAAAACGTACCCGAACGTTATCATTATGGCGCGCAGCATCATCTTAGTTGCAATACCGTGGATACCGGATTACCAGAGTGGTTACGCTGCAAGTGAGTAGAAACAGGGTGTTTTCCTGCACCCTAATCTTGGACGTGCGAATCGAATGTAGTTCCAACTGCGAGTCAAGATGAGCTCCGTTTCGCAACCGCGTCCTGAGATCAATCCCTGGCTCATCGCAATTGCGGTCATGTCCAGCACTTTCATGGAAGTGCTCGACACGACGGTGGTCAATGTCTCGTTGCCCCATATTGCCGGCAGCTTGTCGGCGACCGTGGATGAGGCGACATGGACCTTGACCTCGTACCTAGTGGCCAACGCGATCATTCTGCCGATGACGGGTTGGCTCGCCGGGCGCTTCGGGCGGAAACGGCTGCTGCTGATGGCGGTCACAGGCTTCACAGCAGCATCCTTTCTCTGCGGGCTGGCGCCGTCATTGGGATTCCTGATCATTTTCCGCATCATTCAGGGAGCATGCGGCGGCGGATTGCAGCCGCTCTCGCAGGCCGTACTTCTGGAATCATTTCCGGCCGAAAAACGCGGGCAAGCGATGGCTTTCTGGGCGCTCGGGATCGTGGTCGCTCCTATGCTCGGCCCCGTTATTGGCGGCTGGCTAACAGATAATTACAGTTGGCGCTGGGTTTTCTACATCAATGTTCCGATCGGGGTGCTGGCAATCCTTCTGACCCAGGCATTCATTTTCGATCCGCCTTATCTCCGTCGCGAGCGCACCGGAATCGATTATTGGGGAATTGGATTGCTCGTGGTCGGCATGGGATCGCTGCAAATCATGCTCGACAAAGGGCAGGAGGAAGATTGGTTCGCCTCGCATTTTATCGTCGTTCTGGCAGTGCTGGCGGTGATAGGGCTCGGCGGATTGATCATTCGCGAGCTCAAGACTCCGCACCCGGTGATTGATCTCACCATATTTCGCTACCGGTCGTATGCCGTTGGTACACTTCTAATGACCGCGGTTGGATTTGTGCTTTATGGAAGCACCGTGCTCTATCCGCTGATGATGCAGGAATTGCTGGGTTACACCGCGACCCATGCTGGAGTCACGAACTTTCCGCGCGGCACTGCATCCTTCTTGTTCATGCCAGTCGTGGGATTCCTCACCGGAAAAATTGACGCGCGTAAGATGCTGGCGGCGGGTCTTCTACTGACCGCGGCCGCAATGTTCCAGGTTTCCTTCTTCAGCCTGGACGTTGGATTCTGGGATTTCGCATGGCCGTTGATCCTCCAGGGCGCTGGCCTTGGGCTGATTTTTGTGCCATTGACAACCGTGAGTAACGATCAAATTCCCCGAGAACGCATGGGGAACGCTACCAGCATCTTCAATCTCATGCGCAATATCGGCGCCAGCGTGGGAATCTCAAGCGTACAAACGCTGCAGTTCCGGCACATGCAGACTCACGTCAATGTGCTGGGAAGACATGTGAACGATGCCAGTCTGCAAACGCAGCAAACGCTGGCTGGCCTCCGCCAAACTTTTGTGGCGAAGGGCGCTGATGCCGTAACCGCGACTCACCAGGCGCATGGGGCAATGTGGGCCATGCTGCAGAGGCAGGCTGACATGCTTGCTTATAACGACGTATTCCGCTTCCTGGGGTGGATGTTTTTGGTGATGGTTCCCCTGATCCTCTTGATGGAAAAGCCCAAAAAGAAGGGACCGGTCATAGCTCATTAACGGCCAAAGCTGGTTTTTCGATGGGATGGATTCAAAATTTGAATGGACGTAAGGCGGGAGTAATGTTGACACAACAGTGGTCGAGTCTCTAGCATCTCTATAATAGATGAATCTTTCCTCGCAAATGCGGTGCCAGTGTTGTCCTTGTTGCTGTACGTGTCCTCACACTGGCGCGGGAAAGCTGCTGACCTGAAAGTTTAGTAAAACCGGTACAGAAAAGCCCATCGCCAGTGCACCTGGCGGTGGGCTTTTGTCATTTACGGCAAAAGGGAATGAAAGGTTAAGCCGGAATGTTTCCGATGTTTCTAAAAGTCGAAGGGCGGCGGGTGCTGGTAGTGGGAGCCGGTGCCGTCGCGGAAGGAAAGATCCGCGGTCTGTTCGAGGCCGGCGCCTCGGTTCAGGTGGTTGCCCCCGAGGCAGTTTGGCAAATTCAGAAATGGGCATGGGAAGGCGTAGTTGATTGGAAGGCACGCGCTTTCGTTCCAAGCGATCTCGATACGGTCACTCTGGTAATTGCCGCAACGTCGTCTCACGAGGTGAATTCGCAAGTGTTCACTGAGGCGCAGACACGCAAAGTGCTGTGCAACTCCGTGGACGATCCCGAGAATTGCGATTTTTACTATCCCGCAGTGGTGAATCGCGGCGACTTGCAGATTGCGATCTCGACCAATGGCCGCAGTCCTGCGCTAGCGCAAAGGCTCAGGCGCGAACTCGAAGAACAGTTTGGTCCCGAATACGAAGAGTGGGTAGCAGAGTTGGGCGAAGCCCGCCAGCAACTAACGGCAAAGAAAATTCCGGTTGAACCCCGCAGGCAGCTGTTGCACGGGCTAGCCAGCGAAGAGTCGTTTGCGAACCGGAATAAAGCCCATAGGGAGAACAACTGATGGCCGGCACAGTTTTCCTGGTGGGCGCGGGACCGGGCGATCCCGAACTGCTGACGCTTAAAGCAGCCAAAGTGCTGCGCGCGGCAGATGTTGTCTTGCACGACGAGCTCGTAGGCGCAGACATTCTGCAGCTGATTCCCGCGACCGCTAAGCTGATCAGCGTTGGCAAGCGCTGCGGCAAGAAGAGTGCCTCACAGGAATATATCAATGAGCTGCTTGTTCGATACGCGACTTTGGGACTGCAGGTAGTCAGGCTCAAAGGCGGGGACCCGTTCATTTTTGGCCGCGGGGGTGAAGAATTGGAAGCGCTGCGACAGTCAGGCATTCAGGTCGAAGTCATCCCCGGAATTACGGCGGCGCTAGGGGCAGCAGCCGGAATTCAAGTTCCACTTACGCATCGCGAACTTTCGTCAACTCTGATTCTGGTCACGGGCAGCAGTAAACATTCCGAGCACATTGCAAACTGGCCGGATCGTCTGCCCTCGAATGCCACCATTGTGGTTTATATGCCAGGGCATGACCTGGGCGCACTTCAGCGCCGGCTGCTTGATGCCGGTTTGTCGCCCGAAACTCCATGCGCAATCATTTCCAGCGCGACCAGCGAATCAGAACAGGTCCACGTCACGACCGTACAGCAACTTCATTTATCTCCGTTTTTATCCGCGCCAAGACTGCTGGTGATTGGCGAAGTTGTGCGTCTCGCCGATCCCTATCGTCTCAGCCAGCAGTTCAGTGAATTCACGTTTTCGTCCCAATACGCCGAAGTAAGTTCTAGTTCTAGGGAGAATGCCGAGTGAAAGCCGATCTGGAACGAGTCAAGATTCTTGCAGAGAGCTGGAATCCCGAGCAGGTGTTGTCGTGGGCGTTTGCCACCTATGGAGAAGACGTTGCCATCGCCACCGGACTGGGAATCGAGGGCATGGTTCTGCTGGACCTAGCCGCACGCGTCAACCCTGATCTGAAAGTTTTCACCGGCGATACTGAGTTCCTCTTCTCTGAAACTTACGACCTGATGGATCGAGTGGAAGAGCGTTACGGAATTAAAATCGAGCGGCTCTACTCAGAGCTTACGCCGGAAGAGCAGGAACGCCTTTATGGAAAGGCGTTGTGGGCGCGCGATCCCGACCAGTGCTGCAGCTTGCGAAAAGTTGAGCCCCTGCGGCGAAAGCTGGCAACACTCGATGCGTGGGTGACGGCCATCCGTCGCGACCAGACTTCCGAACGGAGAGGTGTTCGTAAGGTTGATTGGGATTCCAAATTTAATTTGGTGAAGATCAGCCCGCTGGCCGACTGGACGCGTGAAATGATCTGGAGCTACGCGGTCAAGCACGATGTGCCTTACAACCCGCTGCACGATCAGAATTATCCCAGCATCGGCTGTATCCACTGCACCCGCGCCGTCCAACCCGGTGAGGATCCTCGCGCTGGCCGCTGGTCTGGTTTTCGAAAGACCGAGTGCGGCTTGCACACGCCCAGTTCACAGCCAGTAGGTCAGTTGGTGCAGCTCACCCGGTTTGGAGTGGAAGAGTCAGGCGATTGACGGCACGTTGGCCGTCTTAATAAAAATAAATCTAGTTGTCATTTCGAGCGGAGCGGATCGTGAGACGATGCGCGTAGTCGAGAAACCTGCTTTTGTGTCGAAGCCACTGAGAACTGCTCTTTCTCCGCTATAATTCACCGCAACTATGGACTTCGATCAGCTGACCACCTTCATGGAAGTGGCAAAGCTTGGCAGCTTCTCCCGCGCCGGACAGAAAATCTTCCGTTCGCAGTCCGCAGTCAGCGCGCAAATCCGCCAACTGGAACAGGAATACGGTGACCGCTTGCTCGATCGCGCCGGCAAAGACGTAACCCTCACTCCCGCCGGCCGCGTTCTGTTCGCCTATGCCGAACGCATGTTGCATATCAAAGATGAGTCGCTGTTGGCGGTCGCTGATCAGGGCAGTATGCCCCGGGGAACAATCACTGTCGGAGCCAACGAAGCCACGTGTCTCTATGTTCTTCCCGATGTCTTCGCGAAATACTGCAGCCTGTATCCCGGCGTGCAGATCAGCATCTATCGCAATTTCAGCTACAAAATTGTCGAGAAGCTGGAGAATGGCTCCATCGACGTCGGCATTGTGACCATGCCGGTGAAGAGCTCAAGCCTGAAGGCACATCCAATTTTCCGAGATCAGCTGATGCTGATGGTGAATCCGCAACATCCGCTCGCCCGGTTGGAAGTCGTGCCGATAAGCGAAATCGCGAAACATCCACTGCTGTTGCCCAAGACCGGATTCAGCCGGCGCATCATGGACAAACTCTTCCGCGCCTACGCTGGCAAACTACAAGTCCGTATGGAGCTGCCAAGCGTTGGCATGATTAAGAGTTTCGTTGCCGCCGGGCTTGGAGTCTCAATCATCAGCGCCAGTTTCGCCCGCGACCAAGTGCTCGCCGGGCGTGTGAAGCTGATCCCCATCAAAGGCGAAGAGCTGTGGCGGGAACTGGGCGTTGCCTACCGCCGTGACCGCACTCTGACCCGTGCGACAGATACTTTCATCAACACCGTCAGGCAACTGGCAGCAACGTCGAAATAGCGGTCGCGGGCTGTTGGTCGTTAGTCATTGGTCATTGGTCGTTGGTCGTTGAAAGAACTCTGAAAGAAAAGAAAATGGCTAAGGGATACTGGGTCACCTTCTACCGTTCGGTTTCAGATCCGGCTGCATTCAGCGCATACGCTGTCCTGGCGGGGCCGGTGATCGAAGCCGGTGGCGGACGCTTTCTGGCGCGAGGCCTTGCGATTAAGACTTCCGCCCCACCGCCCCAGAAACCTGCATTGGATCCGCGGGTCGTCATAATTGAGTTTGACAGTCTGAAGCAAGCCATCGCCACCCACGAGAGCGCCGGATATCAGGCGGCTCTGAAGGCGCTTGGCAACGCCGTCGAGCGCGAAATCCGCTTCGTCGAAGGTGTCTAAAACGAGCCTTTATTTTCCCATTCCCCGTTCTGTGCTTCGAAGGCTCTATGCTGAGTACTCCCATAATTAGGGGCGGACGCCTCGTCCGCTCCGCGTTCGTCGAAAACGAGCGCGTTATAAGACTCTCCCGAGAGCAGTCCGTGTTTTGCCGGCCTAATCCCAAGCTGTCAACATGGAGCCTGTTTCCGGGAGGGCACAGCTTCCAGCCGTGCCGTTTAAGTCCAACCACTCCCCCGGGCTTTAGCCCCTGAGGGCTCCCCTCTCGAGCGGGAGGCAGCCCCTCCCTCCATTTACGACGACCGACAACGGTCATTCCGCATTTGCCAACGACCGACGACCAACGACGGTTTTCCCCGATTCATTTTCTTAATACTATCCATCACAATTTCTGATTTCTGCTTGACCGCCGCAATTGTTAAGGTAGAGATAGCAGCCTGAGGTTCCGCTCACGGGCGGTCTAAAGGTGAGTCCAATGCGGGAGTCTTCCAATGACAGACCTGGAGAACAAAATTAATCACATTTTGGAGGAGCATCAGCATGAAAGCGGGCTGCACATGATTGGCGGCCGCCGCCGGCTGATAGACCGCCTGGTGCAGTTCTTCGAAGAGGGCCAGCAGCCGCAGAGCCAAAGCGCTGCGCCAGCTAGCTCGCGCGAAAATTAATCGGCATCCTTCCTCCTGAGCAAAGCCCGCTGCGCAAGCAGCGGGCTTTGCTTTTGTAGCGGTCAGCTACCAAAGAGTTCATGGGGCGATAGCGACGAAACGGATGAGCTTTCGGAGGGTTATCATTCAGGTTATGGCACACGAGAAAAGCCACGCGGTTGCCCTGCACCCTTCAAATTCTGACGGACCGTTTTACGTCGCGAACGGAGAGTGCATATCGTGTGGTGCACTCGAACTGGAAGCGTCGCTTTTGATGTCACACGACGAGACTGGGCATTGCTTTTTCGCTCGTCAACCGGCCGGAACTGAGGAGACGAATGCTGCGATCTTGCCCACTTGGGCATCGTGCTGCGGCGCAATTCGGTACGCCGGACAGGAACGTGAAACCTTGGTTCGTCTTGCCGAGCTCGGCTTAGGAGAACGATGCGATTTTCGTCTCAGAGATGAACCGAAACCTGTCACGCGGAACTACGTGACCTTCAACTTTACTGAGACGACAAACTCAGAGGTCCCAAAAGCACGGCAAATAATTGAGCATTTCGCCGGATTCTTGAGCAAGTACTCAGGCAGAGTGCTGGAACTCAGGCACACCGAAGGTTCTGCATCGTTTGGCTATGAATGGGACGGTGTGAACACAGATCGCTTTAGCGTAGTGTTCCTCCTGGAACCGCGCGGTCAAAAATGGTTGCTTCGCATACTGAGAGAGGATGACATCTCTGCTACGGCGTTCGGTATTGCCATTGACAAGGTATTGCGCAGCGACGCTCGTTTTTCGGATGCTCGCTGGTTCACCGAAGAAGACTGGCTAAGGGACCAGTTAGAGGGTAGCCCCAGGCTCTACTAACGGGTTTTGCCGTTCGCCGCAGTCACCTGAAAACAATCGTTCTTCCCGCAATTTCCTCTTGACACGCGCGCTCAATCCTTTACACTAGATGAATAATTATTCACTCAAGTGAATATTCATCCATGAGCAAGTTGTCACGGCACAAAGCGATTCTCGATCTGCTGGACGAATCCCCGGTTCCCAGCCAGGAGGATCTCCAGCGGCGGCTGCATCGGCGTGGGATTGAGGCCGGTCAGGCGACGCTCTCCCGCGACATCCGCGAGTTGGGCTTGGTGAAGACTGCCGATGGATATTCGCTGCCGGGCAGGGAAGCCGGCCCTGAAACTGACTTGCCGTCGGTCTCGCGGCTGGTGCGGGAGTTCGTGACCAGCGTGCGTGCCGCGGAGAACCTGCTGGTGACCAAGACCAGCGTAGGCAGCGCGCAACCAGTGGCCGCGGCGCTCGATGAAGAAAACTGGCCGGAAGCAATCGGCACCATCGCAGGCGACGATACCATCCTCATTGTTTGCGAGGACAAGCGTGCCGCTGGACGCCTCGCCGACCGCATACAAGGAATGCTTGCTTAATGTCGGCCAAACTCAAAGTCGCTGTGCTGGGCGCCACCGGCTATTCCGGCTTGGAGCTGACGCGGTTGCTGCTCCGCCATCCGCGGCTGGGTAAACCTGTGCTCCTGCGTCGCTCGGACGAATCTGGAGGTTCCCCCCACCCTTCGAAAGGCTCGAAGGGTGGGGCAGCCTCTCAAGAGGAAAACCTCTCAGTGAACCTGGCGGACATTTTTCCGTCTCTCTCCGGCAATGGCAGCTATCCCCTAGAACCGCTGTCGTGGGCATCGCTCAAACAGCAAGGGGTTGAGCTTCTGTTTCTGGCTACTCCGCATGAGGTTTCGCGTGCGCTGGTGCCGGAAGCGGTTGCGCAAGGAGTTCGCGTTGTTGATCTCAGTGGAGCCTGGCGGCTGAAGCAAGCGCAGCATCGCGCAATCTACGGATTCAAAGATGAAGACGCGGTCACGGCGGCGCAGCTTACCGAAAGAGCCGTGTACGGATTGCCGGAATTAAACGGCGACAAAATTCCGGACGCGACGGTAGTTGCGAACCCTGGGTGCTATGCGACAACTGTCATTCTCGCGCTTGCGCCGGTTTTGAAAGCAGGAATCGTTGACCGCGAGCGGGGAATCATTGCCGATTCGAAATCCGGTGTCTCCGGCGCTGGCAAAGAGCCAACTTCGCGCACGCATTTCGTTTCCGTTGCGGACAATCTTTCAGCCTATGGATTGTTCACTCATCGGCATCTCGGAGAAATGGTGGAGCAGTTACAAATCACAACGAATGAGCTGACGTTCACGCCGCACCTGCTGCCGATTCCACGCGGGATTTTGTCAACTATCTACGTTCATCTGAAGTCGCCGATGCAAGCTGCGGAAGTAGAGACCTGCTACCGCGACTTTTACCAGGGGAAGCGTTTTGTTCGCGTGTTCGGAACGCCAAAGCTGCCAGAGATTCAGTTCTCGCTGAATACAAATTATTGCGATCTGGGTTTCTGCCTTGCTCCCGACGGCCAGCGCCTGGTGATCGTCTCCTGCGAGGACAACCTGATCAAAGGTGCTGCGGGCCAGGCTGTGCAGAACATGAACCTGATGTACGGCTGGCCAGAAGAAGAAGGGCTGTTATGAAAAACGAGGGCCTACTTTGAAAATTGTGATCAAGATTGGCGGCGCTGCTCTCGAGGACGAATCCACGCTGCACAAATGCGCGCGTGCCGTAGTTGAGATGGCAAAGGACGGTCACCGCGTGGCCGTCGTGCACGGTGGAGGCACTGCGCTGACACGGACACTCAAGCTCCTCGGCAAACAAAGCGATTTCATCAACGGCCTGCGCATCACCGACGCTGAAACTCGCGACGTCGCCGTCATGGTGCTGGCCGGCATGGTCAACAAGAAAGTCGTTGCCGCGATCGTTCGTGCGGGGCTGCCGGCGGTCGGCTTCTGCGGCGGCGATGGCATGACCTTCCGGGCGCGCAAGAAGGAAACCAAGGGCTACGATCTGGGATTCGTGGGAGAAATTTGTGCGGTCGAGCCGCGCTGGTTTGAAGCCATCTGGACTGAAGGCGGCATTCCAGTGCTCTCTTCCCTCGCCCTCGGTTCCGACGGCGAGTACTACAACGTGAATGCCGACCAGATGGCTTCGGCGTGTGCCATTGCATGCCATGCAGACACTCTGATTTTTCTCACCGACGTCGCCGGGGTGCAGGGCGCGGATGGTGTTGTGATGCCATGGCTCACGATGAAGCAGGTCCCAACACTCATCGCTGACTCTGTTATTGGCGGAGGCATGTTGCCGAAGCTCGAAGCCTGCAGCAACGCGTTGAGAAGAGGGGTGGGCCGGGTGCGCATCCTGCCAGCAGCCCAGGCCGAAGTGCTCCCACAATTCTATTTTCAGAAGCTCGAATACGGAACGGAGGTCATCGGAGCATGAGCCTCGCCGCCGTCATTCGCGCTGAGCAGAAGCTGTTGCTGCCCACTTACGACCGGCAGAAGGTGCTCTTTACCCGCGGGCGCGGAGTCTATCTCTGGGACTCGAAAGGGAAGCGCTATCTCGATTTCCTGAGTGGAATCGGCGTGAACGCGTTAGGACATGCCCATCCGGCAATCCAAAGGGTTCTGAAGCTGCAGGCCGGGAAACTGATCCACACTTCGAACCTCTTCTATCACGAATATCAGGCGGAGTTGGCGAAGAAGCTCACGAGAATTTCCGGTCTTGATCGCGCATTCTTCTGCAACAGCGGAACGGAAGCGTGGGAGGGAGCGCTCAAGTTGGCTCGCGCTTATGCACGTGCAAACAACAACAACGGACACAAGGCGAAATGGCGTTTGCTGGCTCTCGACAATTCTTTTCACGGTCGGACGTTTGGCGCCCTCGCAACCACGGGTCAAAAGAAATATCGCCATCCATTTGCGCCGCTGGTACCGGGCGTGAACTTCGTCGCCTTTAATGATCTTGAAGATTTGAAGCGACAGTTTGACGGCAGCGTCTGCGCAATTTGCTTGGAGACAATCCAAGGTGAAGGCGGAATTCGTCCGGTGAGTAGCGAATTTCTTCAACTGGCACGTGAACTGACGAACAAATCCGGGGCACTCCTGTTGGTGGATGAGATTCAAAGCGGACTTGGCCGGACTGGAAAGTATTTTGCTTACCAACACTACGGCATCACTCCCGATATCGTGACGGTCGCAAAGCCGCTCGCAGCGGGGCTTCCGTTAGGAGCATTACTCACAACCGATCACGTCGCGAGCGGAATGCATCCCGGCATGCACGGCACAACTTTTGGAGGCGGGCCGCTGGCTTGCGCGGTCGCGATTGAATTCCTGCGACAGCTTGATCGTCTGCTGGGAGATGTTTCTAAGCTGGGCAAGTACTTTGTCGGGCGGCTCGAAGAGCTTCAATCACAGCATTCCGAGATCAAAGACGTGCGCGGCATCGGTCTGATGCTAGCAATCGACCTTGATTCCGCGGACACTGCGAAAGCGGTTGTCAGTGAGTTGTTGGCACGGGGAATCTTGATCAATCGCACGCACGACACTGTTCTCCGTTTTCTGCCGCCGTACATTATCGAGAAGAAACACATCGATGAAGTTGTAAACGCGTTGGATCGCGCCTTTAGATCAGGAAAGGCGTTAACCACCAAGGGCACGAAGGTACACGAAGGAAAGCAAAGTAAGAAAGTTGAAAGGAGCCACTAACTTGAGCAGCCAGACCCTCACAACTCCGTCGATGTCGAGACCGGCGATGAACACCATTCCAGGTCGCGACCTGGTTTCAATCCGCGATCTCTCGCCCATTGAGGTGGAATCCATTTTCCATCTCGCGAGCCGAATGAAAGCGCGTCCGGAAGATTTCCGCAATGCACTTGCCGGCAAACATATCGCGATGTTCTTTGAGAAGCCTTCGCTGCGCACGCGGCTCACGTTCGAGGCGGGGATTTGCGGCCTGGGCGGTTCCGTTACTTTCGTTGACCAGCGACATGAGCGCCTCGACGCTCGCGAGACACTGAGCGACATTGCCCACAACTTGGAGCGTTGGGTGAGTGGAATTGTGCTGCGTACGTTTGCTCATGAAACAGTTGAAGGAATCGCTGAATTCGCTTGTGTTCCAGTGGTTAACGCGTTAAGTGAAATGGAGCACCCGTGCCAGGCGCTGGCCGATTATTTCACCTTGCACGAGCGTTTCGGTAATCTGAAAAAAATCTGTCTCGCGTATGTTGGAGACGGCAACAACGTCATGCACTCGCTGCTGCTCACCGCCGCGCTTCTCGGTTCGAAGATTCGCATCGCCACTCCCAAAGGATATGGTCCGGATGCGCAGATTCTCTCCGACGCGCGTGACATCGCGAAAAACACGGGCGCGGTGATTGAACTTATGATCGATCCCCACAAAGCCGTGCGCGGTGCTGATGCCGTCTATACCGACGCGTGGGTCAGCATGGGTCACGAGAATGAAACCGAGGAGCGCGCCAGAATATTCCCGCCCTATCAAGTGAACGACGAATTGATCGCTGGAGCTGCGCCGCATGGAGTATTCATGCACTGCCTGCCGGCGCATCGCAACGAGGAAGTCACCGATGCGGTGATAGATTCCGTCCGCTCAATCGTCTTCGATCAGGCGGAAAACCGCATGCACGTACAAAAAGCGATATTGACTATGCTGGTCGCCGGCAAGAACCGCGTGCCAGTTAGGAGAGCTAATGCCTGAAAAAGTTGTGCTCGCATATTCCGGAGGCCTCGACACCTCTATCATCATTCCCTGGCTCAAGGAAAACTATTCTTACGATGTAATTGCCATGATCGCCGACGTCGGCCAAGGCGACGACATTGAAGCCGTTGTCGAAAAGGCATACAAGACTGGCGCAAGCAAAGTGGTTGTTGAAGACCTCCGCGATGAATTCCTGACGGGCTATGTGTTTCCCGCGCTTAAAGCGGGTGCCGTTTATGAGCATAAGTACCTGCTGGGAACGTCATTGGCGCGTCCAGTGATCGCGAAGCACCAGGTCGAAGTCGCGTTGCGGGAAGGCGCAACCGCCGTGGCCCACGGATGTACGGGAAAAGGAAATGATCAAGTCCGGTTCGAGTTGACATATCAGGCGCTAGCTCCTGAGCTGAAAGTGATCGCTCCCTGGCGCGAATGGAACTTGAAGTCACGCGAAGACTGTTTGGATTACGCCGAAGCGCACAGTATCCAGGTCACCGCAAGCCGGGAGAAGATCCATAGCCGCGACCGCAATCTTTGGCATATCAGTCACGAAGGTGGCGAGTTGGAAGATGCCGTCAACGCGCCATTTCCGAGCACCTGGCAGATTTCGAAATCTCCGCAGGACGCTCCCGACCGTGAAGAGCAGGTGCAGATTCAGTTCGAGAAAGGCATCCCCGTAGGAGTTAACGGAATGCGGATCGATCCAGTATCTCTGGTTGAGCTGCTCAATGAAATCGGCGGACGCAATGCTATCGGTCGCGTGGACATTGTTGAAAACCGCTTCGTCGGAATCAAATCACGCGGCTGCTATGAAACTCCGGGCGGAACTCTGCTGATCGCCGCGCATCGCGAACTCGAAGCGTTATGCTGCGAGCGCGACGTAATGCATTTTAAACAGCATATTGCGCTGAAGTATGCAGAGCTTGTGTATTACGGTCTCTGGTTTACGCCCTTGCGTGAGGCGTTGGATGCCTTCGTCGAGAGCACGCAGCAGGGAGTAACCGGTACCATCACGCTGTCGTTGTACAAGGGCAACGTTTTCGTCGTAAGCCGGAAGTCTGAGTACTCACTGTATCGAACGGACCTTTCGTCGTTCACCATGGGCGAGTCCTACGATCAGAAAGACGCTGCCGGCTTCATCCGGATTCTGGGACTACCCTCGAGATCGCGGGCTCAGCTCGCGGATAAGCAAAAGCATTTAACCGCAAAGTTCGCTGAGGAGTCGCAAAGTTCGCAAAGAAAACCGGTAGTCACGCAATCTGAGGTCACGCGATGAAAATGTGGTCGGGCCGCTTCCGGCAGCCGCTTGATCCCGCATTCGAGAGCTGGCAGCGGTCGTTTGAATTCGACTGCAGGTTGCTGGAGTGCGAGCTTGAGGCCAGTTCCGCCCACGCGCGCGCTCTACACCAATGCGGTGTTCTCTCGGCTGACGAACTGACAGCCGTGTTGCAGGGTCTCGAACAAATTGGCGAGAATGCGGCGGCTTCAGCGGAGTTCCTTGACGAGCCTGAAGTGGAAGATGTCCATCATTTTGTCGAGAAAAAGCTCGTCGAGTTGATTGGCGACGCCGGTTACAAGCTGCACAGCGGGCGCAGCCGCAATGAGCAAATCGCTACCGACCTACGGCTCTATGTGCGCGCTGGTTGTGATGAGATTGGCGAAGCCGTTTCCAAATTGAGCTCAGCATTTCTGGATCGCGCGGAGCAAGTGGAAGGATCGGCCATGCCCGCGTACACGCACATGCAACGCGCCGAACCCGTGCTGATCGCGCATTGGCTGCTGGCTTATGTCGAAATGCTGTTCCGCGATTCCGATCGCTTGGCGGACTGCCGCAAGCGCGCTAACCTGTGTCCTCTAGGCTCCGCCGCGGTAGCCGGATCAACTCTGCCGCTTGATCGTGATCTGATGGCGCAGGAGCTCGGGTTTCTGGCTCCAACTGCCAACAGCATTGACGCCACCAGCGACCGTGATTTCGCGCTGGAATTCGTCAGCACACTTTCACTTCTTGCACTACACCTGAGCCGTTGGGCGGAGGAAATGCTGTTGTTCGCCTCCCAGGAGTATGGGTTCCTGCATTTGCCAGAAGCCTATTCGACTGGCAGCAGCGCCATGCCGCAGAAAGTGAATGGAGATCTGCTGGAGTTGGCTCGCGGAAAAGCGGGTCGTGTGATAGGTGACGCCACCGCTCTTCTAGTCACCACCAAAGGCCTTCCGCTGGCCTACAACAAAGACCTGCAGGAAACTCAAGAGCCACTCTTCCACGCGACCGAGACTGTGCTTTCATTGCTTCCATTGGTGACTGGATGGATGCAATCCGTCGAATTTAATCTCGACCGCATGCAGAAAGCCGCAGAAACCGGATACATGAATGCCTTCGCTGCCGCGACTTATCTAGTACGCAAGGGCATACCGTTCCGGATCGCGCATGAGCAAGTGGGCAAGGCTGTGCGGATCGCATTGGACAAACAATGTGAGTTACAGCATTTGTCGCTCGAAGAACTACAAAACATTGATTCTCATTTCGGCCAAGACTTCTTCGATTTCGTGAAACTGGAGAACGTCCTCTCCATTCATGACGTTCCGGGCGGCACTGCCCCTGCACGAGTTCATCAAGCCATTGCAGCGGCGCGGAAGAAAGCAGGTGCGCTTCACGAGGAGGCCCATGCACACGCGTGAAGCTTTCCTGCCGGACGCCGAGCGCATCCACGAGCTGATCGGTTCCTATTCAACGGACGGCACGCTCCTGCCCCGCACTCTCGCCGAAATCTGCGAGAACGTGCGCGACTTTATTGTGCTCGAAGAAGCGGGGAAGATCATCGGTTGCGGCGCTCTTCACTTGTACGGAACTCACCTCGCGGAGATTCGCTCCATCACCGTGGATCACAATTTCCAGAAGCGCGGCGGCGGAGAGCTTCTGGTGCAATCGCTCATGTCGGAAGCTCACAAACATCAGGTGAGCTGCATCTGCCTTTTCACTCGCAGTCCTCAATTCTTTGCCAAACTTGGTTTCGAGACCGCACAAAGGGAGGATCTGCCGGACAAGATCAACAAAGACTGCTGTGTGTGTCCGCGTTATCATTGCTGCGACGAAGTAGCCATGGTCAGAGGTGAACTACCGAGATTCGCCATCCTGCCTGAACCTGCGAATTTTCTGGTGAAGCTCCAGATATGAGCGGCTCCGGGCCGATTTTCCTTCCTAAAGGCTTCACCTTTTCCGCCATTGCTGCCGGGATAAAATCCAGCAAGAAACCCGATCTCGCACTGATTGTGACGGAATCGCGTGCCACTGCGGCGGCCCTGTTCACGAAAAACCGCATAGTAGCCGCGCCTGTCGAAGTCGACCGTGCTTCGCTGGGCAAGACAAAAGGACGAGTGCGCGCGGTCATCGTTAACTCTGGAAACGCAAACTGTGCCACCGGGCCATCCGGTTTGCGCGCTTGCAAATTGATCTGCGCGGAATTGGCACAGCTGCTAAATGCAAAACCTTCAGAAGTCTTCCCATCGTCCACTGGGATAATTGGGGTTTCCTTTCCGGCTGCGAAAATCACCTCGTACCTGAAACCATTGTTAGCCGGAGCGGGCGCTTCAGTCGAGCATCTTCGGCAATTCGCCGAAGCAATCCTGACAACCGACACCAGGTCAAAGCTCGCCAGTGTTCCCTTACGATCTGGGAGCGCTGCAATTACGGGAGTCGCAAAAGGATCAGGAATGATTCATCCGCAACTCGCCACCATGCTGGTTTATCTGCTTACCGACGTGATAGCGACTCCCGCGGAACTCCGCAATGCATTGCGGAAGGCGTGCGACCAGAGCTTTAATGTGATCTCGATTGATGGCGATACTTCAACCAACGATACCGTCCTGCTGCTCGCCTCAGGGCGGAGCCGGATCAAACTACGCAATGTCCGCAAGGAATTTGAAAACGCCTTGCATGAAGTTTGCCAGTCTTTGGCGGAACAGATTGTGGCGGATGGCGAAGGCGTGCAGCACGTAATTCAACTCCACATTGAACAAGCCAAGAATCAGGCAGAGGCGTTGCAGGTGGCGCGCACCATTTCGCACTCGCTGTTGGTTAAGACCGCCTGGGCCGGGGCTGATCCCAACTGGGGCAGGATTCTGGCGGCGGTGGGAAGGAGCGGAGTCGTAGTTGAGCCGGGAAAAATCAGCGTGCTCATCGGAAATCAGGCCGTCTGCCGCGGCGCCGTAGCCTGCAAGTTCGATGAACAACGAGCGCACGCAGATCTTTCCATGCCGGAATGCAGCATCACAGTTCGGCTAGGCAGAGGAAAGTCATCATTGAAATTTCTTACCACGGACCTCACTCAGGAATACGTCAAGATCAATGCGGATTATTCAACCTGAATTGACAATGGCAGGACTCCATGGGGAGGGATGTGCCTGAAAGCTAAGAGCTAAAAGCTAACAGCTAAGAGCTGCAGTCATGTGGCGTGGCCCGAACTGACATCGTTCGCCTTCGTCCGGGCCCAGAGCGGGGAAACGATAAAAACCCGCACCGCCATCTTGGTTATAACTCTCATTTAGATGCAAGCTCAACCTTGCGCGGCACGTGAAGTGGGAACGTCACACTTCCGATCGTCTCTTGATCCGGACGTCAGGCGGCCAGCGTCTGCAATATCGCGTTGCGTTTTTTGCCCAACGCCCGAATCAGTTCGTCATACGATTTCGCAAATTTGTCCACGCCTTCATCGGTAAGCTCCTGGCCGATAGATTTCAAAATGATCCCCACTCGCGCCAGCTTGCCGACGATCTCCGCATCATCTTTACCTTCACCAAGTGCCACTCTCGCTCGTCCGTGATCTCGAAAAGCTTCGAGGGTCTCAGGTGGCATGGAATTAATTGTGTCAGGCCCGATCAAGCCTTCGACGTACATTACGTCGGAATAGGCCTTGTTTTTGGTACTGGTGCTGGCCCACAGCGGCTTTTGCAAGTGAACGCCGTGGGCCTTCAGCTTCCCGAACCTTGGACCCGAGAACACAGCACGAAACCGGCGGTATGCCAGCTTTGCGTTGGCGATTGCTGTCTTACCACGAAGCTCTAGTGCCTCTTCGGTGCCAACTTCTTCCAGTGCCTTGTCCACAGCGGTGTCCACCCGGCTCACAAAAAACGACGCCACAGATATTACTTTCCCTGGATCCGACGCCCGCTCAATCCCTCGCAGATAAGCCTCCGCGACCTGTGCGTACTGGCTCACAGAAAACATCAGCGTGACATTCACGTTGATCCCTTCAGAGATCAATTGTTCAATGGCAGGCAAGCCTTCGTAGGTAGCGGGGATTTTCACCATCAGGTTCGGACGAGCGATTTCGGCCCATAACCGGCGGGCTTCCGAAATACTCTGGTCCGTGTCGTAGCCAATCCTGGGAGAGACTTCAATACTTACGAATCCATCATCACCATTCGTTTGATCGTAAACCGGCCGGAGTTCGTCGGCGGCCATGCGCAGGTCTTCGATTTCAATTTTCTCGAATAGCGCCGGCAGATCCACTTCAGGAGATTCGCGCAAAATCTGCGCGATCACGGAATCATAGTCAGAGTCCTCGGAGATCGCTTTGGCAAAGATGGTCGGATTGCTGGTGATGCCCCTTAGGCCGTCTTCCTGAATCAATCGCTTGAGGTCGCCGCTGGTGATCAGATCGCGCCGGATGTAATCGAGCCAAATGGATTGCCCGAGCCGCCGCAATTCTTGTAGAGAATTCATAACGTTCCTCTCTCCCCTCTTCGACATCATCAAACGAACCACATGACCCGCGATGCCGAACTGGAATCACGTAGCCCCTGCACGCCCCTGCACGAACTCCTCCGCGTTTAAGTTCGGCACAGGGCAGACGAAGGCGTCCGCCCTGTCTGAGATCAAAGTGAACGCAATGAACTCAAAGATGGGATGGGCAGGAGAAAACGGCGGTTGTATCAAACGAGGCGATAAAGCGAACCCAGGATGGCGCCGAAGACTGCATGTGCCAGGAAGACGGAAATTGGCGTTTGATATCCATAGTTCAACGCCATAAATCCCGGAGGTTCGAGTTGGCGTTGCACTGTGGGGCCGTGGCGCTCAGTCGCCATTCTAGGGTGCAGACTGGGCAGCAGCGACGTGCCCGTCGTGAGTACGAGGAAGGCATGCGCCAATCCTAGAAGCAAACCGAACCACCAGTTGGCCATGTGGCGCGTCTCAAAAATGAGCACGTAAAGGACCGAAAAGAACCAGCCATTCAGAAGATGTGCGACGAATCCATATAGCCGCGCCTTCTCGCGATCAGGCGTGATTACTGTTCCTAACAGGTACGGGATATTCATCCGCGTGAAGCCCAGGCCCTGGCTGGCGGCCAGCAAAGACGAGAGCGCCAGGGTCGCGATGAACCCCGACAGTAACCAGCTTCCCCAATTCATGCTGCTTGCCTTTGATGCGGTTGCTGCGGTGAGGCGCTCTCCGGACGGTGCGCCAACTGGTGTTCTCCCTTCTCAAGCTGATCGAGCGACAGTGCTGCGCCGATGAATCCCACGTGGGTAAACGCCTGCGGAAAGTTTCCCGATGCATGTCCGGTCACGGCATCAATTTCTTCACCATACAGGCCAAGGTCGTTGCGGTATTTGGACAGGGTTTTCATCAGATCGCGCGTTTCCTGCGCGGTTCCGCCACCGAGTGCCAAATATTCCGCCTCCCAGAAGCTGCAAATGGCGAAAGTTCCTTCCTGAGGCTGGACCCGGTACCGGTATAACAGTCCGTCTGGAGTCCCCAGCGCGGCACGTATGGCGCGATAGGTGGAGCGCATTCTCGGTGAGTCCGGCTTTGCAAATCCATACCACGACAGCAACAGGAGACTCGAATCGAGTTCATTTCCACCGAGCTCGCTCACATAACTCTGCATGCCCTCGTTCCATGACTGGCGTTCAATTTGTTGGCGGATGGCATCGCGGTGCTTTTTATACTCCTCAGCCGGCGCGCGGCGCAGCTTTCCCTGCTCGCATAGGGACACCAGACGATCGAGAGCGGTCCAGCAAAGCAGGCGCGAATGTGTGTGATGCCGGGGAGCGATCCTGGGCTCCCAAATGCCCTGATCGGGAAGATCCCAGTGTTTGACCACGTAATTGCCCAGACCAATCAGCACCTTCTGCATCTCGGAATCTAGGGTGCCACCGCGAAATGCATACTGACCGGCGGCATCAACCACCTCACCGTAAACGTCCAGTTGAAACTGGTCGCGGGCGGCGTTCCCTATTCGGACGGGAGAAGAACCGCGGTATCCGTGAAGACTTGTCAGTTCCCGCTCCTTGGGAGCGGGATTTCCAAAAACAGAATAGAGAATTTTCAGCTCTGGATGGGTGAGCCGGGTGGCGTGCAGCATCCAATCGAGAAAATCGGTGGCTTCTACCCAATAGCCGAGCTCGAGCAGCGCGCGAATGGTCAGCGCAGAATCGCGCAGCCAGCAGTAGCGATAATCCCAATTCAAGCTGCCGCCAATGTGCTCGGGCAGAGAAGTCGTGGGGGCGGCGATGATGGCTCCGGAGGGAGCATACGTCAAAAGCTTCAGAGTTAGGGCGCTGCGTATGACCTCTTCACGAAAGTCGCCGTCATATTGGGCCTGTGACGCCCATTTTTGCCACCACTGCGTGCACGCTTCAATGCGCTCAGGAATTTGCTCCAGAGGGGGGAGCCGCGCGGGGGATTCTTCCGCGTAGCTAAACGAAAATAACCAACTTTCCCCGGCGCGCAACGTGGTGCGCGCGAAAGCTGAAGAGTCAGCAAGGCGCAGTGGGCTGTTGCTGCGCAACCAATAAACGCCGCGGTTGCATTCGATCCGCAGACCAAGTTTGCCTACCTCGCAAACGCGTGGCGCCTCCTCGCCGTAGTTGCCGCGCGGGACGAAGGCAGTTTCGACTTCCATTTCTCCGGATGTGCATGAAAGACGGCGAACAATCTCGTAGTCCGGAACGCTGCGTGACGGCGAGGCGTAACCCACTGGCATGACATCGGTCAGCACCGCCGTGCCGGTCGGGGTCGAGAAGGTGGTCTCAAGAACATTGGATTCGGGCAGATACCGGCGCTCGGTTGAATAGGGGCGAACGGGAGAGAGCCGCCAGTATCCACCCACGTCGCGATCCAGCAAGGCGGCGAAAATTGACGGGGAGTCAAACCTCGGCCAGCAAGCCCAGTCTATACATCCCTCGCGCGAGACCAGGGCTGCAGCTCGGCAATCTCCGATGATGCCGTAGTTCTCGATGGCCGGAAATAGCGGATCATCGCGGTCTAGAAGCATTTCGCGCGGCATAGGGATTAAGATGTGCTTCCGTGCGTGATGAACTCCGTCTAGGTCTGCGACAAGCGAGGGCGTAAGTTGATGAAACTGATAGCTTTAAAGCTTGTGATCAGGAGAACCGCCAGGACTAAGTGTGGATTAGCGAAAAAATACAGTATTCTCCCGATATACCCACACTTTGTAATTCATTTACATATAGTTCAGCCCCAACGCGAAGGAGACGGAAGGCAGGCGTCGGTCGTACCTCCCCTTTATCCGGTGCCTGCCACCTCCCCTAAGATTCCCGCAAGTACCCCACAAATTTTTTCCGAATCACTTTAGCCTTCGTTGCGATCATGATCAGCTAAGGCGAATATCAATTCGTGCCAGTTGACGCCAATTTCGCTCTAGAAGATGACGAGGCGGGTCGAGCCCTCTTTTATCAAGCCAGCGAAAACACCTCTGCGCCGCGGCCGTATTGAGGGACAAGCCTAACCGATCTTACCGGCCTTCGTGGAATGGCGCTGAGTAGGATTCAGACCAGAGGCTCTGTTGCAACTATTCTTTCTGCCCTTTCGGGCTTAACGTCGTTCTCGCTTTCACCCGGCTTGCTGGACTGTGTCACAACTCCGTCCCTTGCGGGACTCTTTCGGGTTCCCCTACCCTTCGAAAACCGCGAAGGGTAGGGTAGCCCGCGATGTCCCATCCTTGGCCCCGGCACTCCCGCTGTTCGGGTATCTAGGTTTATAAGGCAGTTCCTGGGGACGGAGTTTGTACTAAGCCGAGCAGAGCGGCTTTACAACTACTCCCTTGAGGTGATCAAAGGCTAAAGTCAGTCGCGAAGAGCATTGGCCGCACAGCCAGAAGTGAGAAATCTTGCGCGAGATTTTGGCTGAGGCGGAGGCGGCCCAGTTTTCCGCGGAGATTTTCGGCTTGACCTCAAACTGGAACAACCGTCCATCTCGGAGTATTCGGAGGGGAACCGCGCAAGCCGGATTGGCGCACTGAGATGTCATGACATTTACGCCGAAGAGCTGTGGCAATCGGATGTCTTTATTTAGCTTAAGAAAATAGAATTGTGGAATCGGGTGAAGTCTGTAGAGAGACGGCGTCCCAATTAAGGAACTGTGAATTACGAGGACGTTTTAGCCGGGAAGAAAGTGCCGCCGGCCAGGATGGCGCGCACCGCGTCCAGCAGATCCCGGGCGGCTTCACTCTTGGCGACTGCGCCCCGAATCGCGCCCGTCTTAAAACGCCCAACAACATCTTCTGAGAGGTGGAGCGAAAACATAATGACCGGGATGTCAGGGCGATGCCGGGCAATCTGGGCGGCGGCTTCGAGTCCATTCATTTCGGGCATCGTGATGTCCATGATGATGACATCGGGTTCGGATTGAAGGGCGATTTCCACCGCCTCCACGCCGGTGCTGGCTTCCGCGGAAACCGTCCACTCGGGCACCGATTCCAGTAGATTACGGATTCCAATGCGCATCACTTCATGGTCATCCGCAACCAGGATTCGTACAGGCCGGGTTCGTAGGCTAGACGTGGTCATGTCAGCTACGGCCATAAAAAGTCCGAATGCGTTAGCATACACCCTGGTTGCAATAGTTTCTTTCTGGAAACCGCGCTTGGAGCGCACCCCTTTGATAGGAAAATGATAGGAAAATTGAGATCCGCCTATTTGATCGATTAGTTCTGGGAGGAGTGCCTCTCCAACAGTTGTTTCGCCTGTCTCCGATAATATAAATAGGCATGCCGAAGCCGGTGTTCTTCCGCTGATCCGCGGACCGTTGACATCGCCATCTTGCAGAAGCCCAGGCGAAAAACCGCATAAGCGAGCATGAAGACCGTAAGCCGTCGTGACATATCAATGCCGGAGAGTTGCCGCAGCCGATCTACCAGGAAAGAAGTGGCGTCGAGACTGAGCCGCCACTCGATGGCAGTCCCGGCAATGTCCCACGCGATGTCGCACGGACCAGGGAAGAAGTGATTGTCACCGTGACTGATGGCGTCAGTCTTGAGGAACTGACCACTGTTAACGAGGAGCCATTCGTAGGGCTGCATCCGTCCGTCAACCAGAACCGGACGGTCGGACACCAAGTCCTCGCGATCCAGTAAGAGCTGCGAACCAAATTCCTGTTGAATATTGAATTCGAGCATTCGACGGAGCTCGCCAGAATCGGACTGCTTAGATGGAAACTGCGATACACGCAATGCGCAATACTGGGCGATGCACTCTAACAGCGAAGCAGTAAGGTCTTCTTTCCTCAGATATTCCGTCCGCAGATTCGCGTATGCCAGAAATCCGTCGCCCGCGTCTGAGACTGAAGGCGAGAATCCTGCTTCGGCCAACGCAAATGCTCTTTCCCGCACCTCTGCTCCCATCGGACCCATACCTTCGAACTTGAACAAAGTTTCGCGGTCGGGCGAGAGGAACTTGAGCCGTTCCATTTGCGTCCAACTCTCTGGCCAGCTTTCATCACTGCCAGAAAACCATTTTCGCCACTCCCCCCCGCCAATATAGTGACACTGCTCGAATCGATTGTTGACAGACGGTTCCGTAGCCAGGAAGCGAAATGTTCGCCAGCGGGTGGCAGCATTATCTGCGCACAGGGTCTGGGGATCAACCTGCCGACTTCCCAAAATACTGATGGTTTCCCAAGGCACACCGGAATTCAGTAAAGCTTCGGCAACCGAAAGAAATGTGGAACCGCTGCGCCCCGGTCCTTCGTCCACGATCAAGAATTGTGCGGCGCGAGTTTTTTGCTCTTCGATCCAGCGAGTCTGCTCCGAGGTGAATTGCATTACTCGTGCATAGGGATGACCTGTGGGACGCACGGTGATGCGCGACACTGGTCGGCTTTTCGCTCTCAGGCCCGCCGCGGTCATTGCGCTGAGCGTAGTGCCGATGCTGCGGATTCCTATGATCGCGCAAGGTCTCGGCTCGAAGGCAACCCGATCAGCGATCTTCGAAAAGTCGAGGGGGTGCAAAGCGTAGTACGTGAATCCTTCCGGAGCGGAGATGCTGATACGATCAGGGGCTTCAATTTGCTCAACAAACTTACTCAGGATGGCGCTGTTGTTTCCCGTGAAAACCGCGTCCGCGAGCGCATCCGTTAAGTCAGCGGCGCCCACCGCACCCGGAGCCGCTGAATCGCACAACGCTGCCTCAAGCTCCCCAGCTTCTATCAGCGAGTCCATGACTGATTGGGAATTTGGCTGCGTGATCCGGCGCCCCAGGTCGCGAACCATTGTCCGGCCAGACACCTCCTTGCGCCCATCCCGAAAAATCCATAAATCGGTTTCAGCGGCCGCGGGCGTGCCTGCCTTGGTCTGAACAGCAGCCGCAGAATCGTGCAGCGAAGCGTCCCTAGAAATTGGTATGGTACTTGCCGTCAACCGCAAATCCTCCACTTTCATTTCTTACCAAGCTCACCGACCAGCGCTTGTTAAGTTGGTACTCGCCTTGCACGATTTCGTTTTGCGGCTGGGTTACATCAGTGGAAAAAGTAAATATGAAGTCTTTTGTGACTCGCTTTTGATAGCCCACGCGGGCAGAGGGATTAGCATTGTCGCCGCCAATCAATGGATCGATCTGAAGCCCCGCCACACCGCTTAGTTTGCTTACGCTGCTTCCCACTTGTCCCAAGCCGGCGGCGAGCACCGTATTGGCCCCAAAGCTAGTTGGAGCGCCTTCTTGCGTGGTCTGACCTCGGGCAATGAGGTTAATTACGTCCACGGGCGGCAGCGGCGGATCGGAGATGTAAGTTGTCTGCAGTTTCTCGATTGGCCCGCGAATCGTCATACTCAGGTTGTATTGATTGATGGTGGTCGTGATCAACATGTTGAGCACGGGTTCGGTTTGGTTCGGACTGGCAAAGGTGATGATGCCGCGTTCCAGGTGATATTGCCTTTTCATGAAGAAGATGTCACCCGAAGTCAGTTCTGCCCTGCCAACCACCACTGGGTCGGCGGCTGTCCCAATAATCCGCAAATTTGCTTGTCCTTCTATGCTCAACTGCGACGTTCCCGCGCTAAGCTGGCTGCTGGATTGCACGGCAATCTGTAGTTTCAGTCTGTCGGCGTAGCTCTCGCCGGTTGACGGAGCGCTGGTTCCCGTGAACTGGGACATAAAGTTGGCGATGTCAAAGTCCTGCGTAAACGACAGTGAGTCGATCAGCACGCGTCCTTGGAGAAGGGACTCATCCTGATTGCCACTCAAAGTCAGGTCGGAACTCAGCAGGGCGCGCATGCCATCCGGATAACGTAGCCGCACGGATTTTGCCGATACCGCCACATTCATCTGAAGCTGCGGACGGTAAAGTACCGTTCCGCCGGCGGTGATCTGCCCGCCTCCGAGCGTGGCCGAGGTATTTGTGATCTGAATCCCGGTGTTGGTGACCTGCATGGTTGAGTTCAGATTTTGGATTCCGAGCGGTGCTGCTGCGGTGGCGAATGAAGCATTTTGAAATTTGATCTGTCCACCGAGCTCCGGCTCCTTGATCGTGCCATTCGCGTTCACATCGAGGTTAATGACGCCCCCGGTCCGCAGGTCAGGGCTGAACATCTGAATCAAGCGCAAGTCTATCGCCCCGCGAGCGGTAGCGCTCATTCGCGCCGAACCGGCGACAGGAACTCTTCCTTGGAACTGAAGGGAAGTTCCTGTGCCTTTGAAGCTACTGGGTTGGAGGGCGAGGACGGAATTTGAGTAGTCCACGCGAATTGGTCCGGCACTCGCGAGTTCCAGCGCCTGGTAATTTGCCTGGAATGTTGGGATGATCAAGTGGGCCTCAAGTTTCGTTTTATCGGCCAGAGGTCCGCGGACTGACGCGTGCAATTCAGTCTCCCCTTTCAGCCCATTGGGACGTGAAGGAACGTACAGCGCGAGCATTGGCTCGAGGGGAAACTTACTCGTATCAAGAGATGCCTCAGTGTAGTAATCGGGAGTTAAGCGCACACTGGCGTTGCCGCGAACGGTCGCCTGTCCGACTCCCGAATTCAGTGCAACTTTCGCAACATGGTCAGAAACATTCAAGTCCGCTTTTACTTGCGTGAAATTCGTATCGCGGAGCTGGAGTTGGTCCATGACTACTGAGGCATTCAGCTTTGGATTGTCCAGGGTCCCGGCTCCACTCGCTGAAATCGTTACATTGCCCTTCACCGGAAGATTCTTGGATTGCACAGTATGACTCTTGCTCAAATCAATTTTAGGAGTGTTCAGTTTTATGTCGTAGGCGCGAGTTTTCGGCGTGTAGGTCAGGTCGGTCCGAGACGAACCGACCAGCAGAGTGGAGCGAATTGAACCTGCCGAGGCCGCGAACTGTGCAGCAAGATTCTGAAGAGGTTCTCCAGATACCAGGGCTTTGTTGATGCGAATTGTGCCCTGGCCCTGTGGATCAAGTTCCGACCCGCTCACCTGAACGTCGGCGACCAACTCACCTTCCAGAGGGTATTGAACATTTGCGAGCTGCTGCAGTTCTGCCACAGGCATTTGCCGGACCTGAAGTGAGGCCGCGATTGGATCGGAAGGCACATACGACCAGTGCCGCAGTCCGGCTCGGGCACTGAAGTTAAGTTGTCCGCGCCGCGCTGAAATCAGCGAGCCATTCTGGACGGAAACTTGAGATGGGCTTGCAGTCACGCCGAGCTGGAGAGAATTCCACTGGCTTTGATTCACTTGCAGTTTATTAGCTGCGAGTTGCGCCGTAATGTTGGGATTCTGCAGCGTCCCGCTAATCACTGCATTGAGCGAAGCCGCACCCTGAATGTTGGGGCTTGCTGTTGAACCCGAATTCTGCTGCTTAGCGGATCCTTGTGCGTTCGGCAAAGACGATGCCAGCAACATCAACTGATGCAAATTTGTGCTGGAAGCGTTAATCACGAGATTCGAGCGATTGCCGATTTCACCTCGCGCGGTGATCGAGGTCGCAGGAAGTTCCACCGAACTTGCGGGCACCGTGATTAGATTTCTGCGGCCGTCGTAATTCACATGGACGTTCGCATTCAGCGGGAAAGTTTTCGATTGCGCGCGGTTTGAGGCAATCACTGATCCACGCATGGTGATGTTCGAGCGTGCGTTAACATTCGCTATGCTGCCTGTCCAGGAAGCGTCAGCAGTGGCTTCCAGCGTGCCGTTGACAGGGACGGATTGTTTCGAGAAATTCCGCAGCGAAGACTTCAAAGCCTGCAAAGAAACGCCTGCCAGCGCGACATGAATGCGCGAACGCGGAGTGGATTCCATATGTTCAATACTCCCATCCGCTGTCAGCCTTCCATTCAAAAGGTCTAACGCAAACCCGTCTGCTTTGAAATTGCCATTCGCTAACCGGTATCGTCCGGCGGCCTTTTGGATCTTCACCACAGCTTGTGGGGTTAACACTGCAAGGCCATTGCTGTTTAGATCGCCAATAAGAGATACATTGCGAAGCGCCGGTTGATTCGCGACGTCTTTGTAATCCATATTTCCAGCGAGCATGACGTCGCCAGCTGCGCTCGCCGTTGCCATGCCTTCGAAGTCTTGGGTATGCACGAGAAGATCGTATCGCCCGCTCGCCACCGGTGTGCTGCTGTAGTCGCGAACTGTGATATTCAGATTGGCGCGCGAGCCGCCAAGGCTCAATCGCAGCGGCTTCAGGTTTAACTCCGAGGGCGTTGCATCGAACTTCGCGTCCAGTGCGTGCGGCAGCGGCCGGAGTTCTCCATAGTGCACATATCCATTCCGGTACGACATCGTTCCCGTATATTTCTTGGCGAGCTGGCTGAAAGTGATTTCGGTCCGCAGGCCGGCTAGATTGGCGTCCACGGGAATCTTTCGGTCTTTCAAGTAGATTTCACCGCCTGTAAGCAGAACGTGCCCGACCGCGAGATCAAATACATTCGTGCTCGACTTGCTTTGGCTGGGGGGTGGGGTGGGCAAGTTGCTGCGTCCGTCTTTGGTGACGGCCAGGTTCGCAACTGGGTTTTCAACCAGCAACTCACTCAGGTTCACCTTGCGGTGAAATATCGAAATGATCTTGATCCCAATCCTGGCGTGCTGCACTCGAAGCAGCGGCTGCGCTTCCAGCGGCTCGGTGCCATGGACCGTCAGCCCATAAACATCCGCCGTGAGAGTCTTGATGTGGAACCTGAAATTCTGCAATTCGACGCGGGCGCCAGTAGCCTCGCTGGCCTGCTGCACAATCTTCCCGAGTAGGTAGCGGTGGAAGGACGGACTCTTCAGAAGTAAAACCCCGGCCACAGTAACGAAGAGCAGCAACCCGCCAATGCCGATTGCGGTCCAGCCGAGAGTCTTTTTCCAGTCCGCCATGAGAGCTGATCCGAAGTCAAAATGCCTGTCCTAATGTGATGAAGAACTGGGTCTTGCTGATGCCAGGCACGGGATTTAGATTTCGTCCAATATCGAACCGGACAGGTCCGATGGGGGTGTTATAGCGAAGACCCAGGCCAAGTGTGTTCGTGTAGCTGTCAACGAACTGACGAAAGTTGATTCGGCTGTACACGTTGCCGCCGTCGTAAAACACGACACCGCCCAGGTTGTTGATGATTGGGATCGGATAGCGCAGCTCGGAATTTAGGACAAAGAGCTGATTGCCGCCAACCGGAACCGCAATTTGCGGACAGCTGGCGGGGTTGGTGGTAGCTGTCTGGCAGAACGGAACGTAGCGGATCGGCCCAGCTTCGTTGGTGGGGAAGCCCCGCAGAGTTGTTCCGCCCCCGGAGAAAAACCGCTGGCTGGTAGGAACATCACTGTCGGCGAACGGAGCTGCGATCCCCAGGCGAATGCTGTTAGCGAAAACCAAACCATGCAGGGGCTTGTAATATGCATATTGCGACAGCAAACGTGTGAAGTCGGTGCTGGACCCGAATGCGCTGGGCACAATGCGAAAGTCCAACGTCTGGTATTCGCCGGTGTGGGCGTCGAGGGGCTTGTCGCGGGTGTCGCGAATGAGCGTGCCGGCAACATAAGACAGTCGCACGTCACGGTCGGCGGGTAGCACCAGCTCAGGTACCAGCAACTGGGTAAGCGTTGTGTGATTAAAGTCGTAACGAAGCTGAAGCTGAATGGTTTTCTTCCGGTCGAGATATCGCTCGAATTGCAAGGATGCGTCTGCCAGACGCGCTTCAAACAACAGATTCTCAGTGGTCCGCTCTCCTGAGATGCTGGTCAGGGTTTCCCAACTCGACCCCCGAAAGTGTGGGTCACTATAAGTGAGCAGTGCGCGCTGGTCCAGTCGAGACACCAGCAATGAGAGCGCGGCAGTTTCCGCAAGTCCGCGCAGATTTCGTCTTGTGAATTCGACCGAGCCGCGTGGACTCACAAAAGTATTTTCGCTGGGCGCGATTGTCGCTCCTTCGAGCCCAATCGTCGGCAGTCCCGGCACCGCTACTGACCCCGTGGGCACGTTTCCGCCGCGCCGCGAAATTTCCAGGCCAAAACCGTAGGTTATCGAATTGCGCTTGGACTCGTGCAGCTTCACCAGCGCCTCTTCTTGGGGCTGTGTGGTGATGGGTTTTCGTGGCCCCACGCTCGACCAGTCAAACACCCCGGTATCGTACAAATTGCTTTCCCCTTGCAGCAGTTTTCCTTGGCTCAACGGCTCCTCAGGCCACAGATTTACGTTCTTCTTAAGAAGCGACAGCCGCGTGCGCTTCTGGCCCAAATAGAGGACCTCGCTGATACGCACCTGCTGGTTTTCGACCACCTGATAAGTAACATCCACTTCGCGCGGATTATCAGGGTGCCGCGAGACGATGGTCTTTACTTCCGAGTTCAGATATCCGCGATCGAGATATTTGGCGGCGATGTGGTTTCGATCATCGGCCATGCGGCGTGGTGAAAATGGTTTTCCCTCTTCGAGCGCAAACCCTTCCTGGTGCGAGCGCAACTGGTTCAGGGGAATGCTGTTGTTGCCGACTACGTGCAGGGAACTCACCGTTGTACGGTCACCTTCAGCGATGTTGAATGTCACATAGAGACTTGGTTCCCGGTCAACAACTTCAGGCGTGACTTTGACGTTCTCGAATCCGTTGTCTTTGTAGAAGTTTTCGAGATTGGTCACGCTGGTACGCAATAGTTTGTCGCTGAATCGTCCATGGGTGATTAACTGCTTCTTCTTAAGCACAACTTGATTCATTAAATCGCCGCTGTCGAAGTGATGTTTACCACTGAAGGTGATCTCACGGACGGAGTGTTTCCGGCCTTTATCAATTTGGTAAACCAGAAGGGTCTTACCGTTCTGCTGCTGGAAGTTGGTGCTCACTTTGGCATCGAAATAGCCCTTCTGTTGGAAGTAGTTCAGAAGATTTCGTTGGCCTTCTTCAACCAGATCAGGATCAACCGATGCCTCTTCGTAAATGGGGATGAGCTTTTTCCGCTGGCGGTCAGAGAGAAACGGGACCCACGAGAGTTTCGCACCCGCGACGCGGATGCGCGTCTCCGGGCCAATGTCCACGTTAAACGCAATGTCAGCGCGACGAGTGTCGGCGTGGTACTCGGGGGGATTCACGGTGATTTTGCTCGCAGGGTGATTCTCTTTACCGAGCGCCTTCTTCAGAAGGGCCGTCGCTGCTTTGATCCGTGTTTGCGAATAGGGCTTTCCGGTTTTCAGTAATGCTCCGGTAAATCGCGCACGCAAGGTCCGCATGGTATGTTCCAGGCGGCGGTTTTCTTCCGGAGTTGATCCACGCACTTCCACTTTGCCGATTCGCGCATGCTTGCCCAGTTCCACATGAAAGACAGGATTAGCCAACTGGTTCTTATCGTCCAATTGCACATCGGCGTACACCTTCGCCTCAAAGAAGCCGCGCTCGTGAAAAAAGTTTACTAGCGCCGCTTCCGAGGTCGCGATTTGGCTTTGTTGATACACGGTTTCGTCCGTCAGATTTGCCACCTGGAGAAGACGGGCATAAGTAAACCTCTTCACCGCACCAGGAAAACTGAGAATTCCGATGTAATAAGACGGCTCAAGCACGAACGTCAGCTTCAAACCAGAAGGGTCGGGCTCCACTTTGAGTTCGACCTTGCTGAACGCGCCCGTATGCTCAAGTGCGGTGATACTGGCCCGCACTTTCTCACCCGAAAACGGTTCTCCAGCTTTTTGCATGAGCAAGTGGCGAAACGGCTCCGTATCTATGTGCGGATTGGCGGTCAGATCCACCGACCCGACTTGCTGGCCTTCGTAAGAGGGCTGCTGGTTGCTGGTCTTGGTTTGCGTAAGGCATGTGCCGGCAACGATAACAACGACGAGAGGGAGAGTAATCCACCGCATGGCTGACGTTGCCGGACAACAATTCGAGTCGCTGGCTGCCCGGGTTGGGGACTCCGACCGGCGATCAAGTTCTGATGCGGGGCCGAAAAGGTGAGATGTCCTGCCCCGGAGGGACTCACGTGTAGCGGGAACCGAAGTAAATGCCACGGGATTCTGCTCTGGAATACAGCTTTGCTTGGGATGCTGGCATCGAAGTGGGTGGTCTGAAATATTGGCCGAAACCCTTGTATCCGTGGATTTTCTGTGAGGGCGACTCTCTTCTCGACCAAGGTGCTCTCGTGAAACTGGTGGTATTTGGCTTGACCATTAGTTCGTCCTGGGGCAATGGACACGCCACGCTTTGGCGAGGACTGTGTAACGCACTTTCTAAGGATGGTCACGAAATTACATTTTTCGAGCGGGATGTTTCTTACTACGCGACCCACCGCGACTTGGTCTGGCCGCGCAGCTACAAGCTGGTGCTTTATCCCAACTGGACGCAAGTCACGTCGCTTGCGCAGTGCGCGGTTCGAGATGCCGATGCTGCCCTCGTAACTTCGTACTGCCCGGATGCTTCCGCCGCTTCGGACTTGGTGTTGAACTCTTCGACGACCAAAGTTTTTTATGACCTGGATACAGCGGTCACACTGGAGATGCTGCGTAGCCGGGGCTACGTGGATTACGTTCCCAGCTACGGCCTCTCGGGGTTTGATCTGGTTTTGAGTTACGTCGGTGGTCGTGCGCTCGACGAGCTCAAGCAGGTTCTGGGAGCGCGCCGGGTCGCGCCACTCTACGGCTGTGTCGACCCAGAACTTCACAAGCCTGTTGCCCGTTCCAGCAATTATGACTCGGATTTGTCTTACTTGGGCACCTACGCCTCAGATCGTCAGGCCGCGTTGCAGGAGCTCTTTCTGAAGCCGGCGCAATGCCTGCCGTCGCGAAAATTTATGATCGGAGGCGCGCAATATCCCGATGACTTTCCCTGGGACGAAAATGTATGGTTTGTGCGGCACGTCCCTCCGCCTGAACACCCGGCGTTTTATTCTTCATCGAAAGCCACGCTGAACGTAACCCGCGCCGCCATGGCCAACTTCGGCTACTGTCCCTCTGGAAGACTGTTCGAAGCGGCGGCATGCGCGACTCCGGTGGTAAGCGACTCGTGGGAGGGGTTGAGTGACTTTTTCAAGCCTGGAGAGGAGATTCTCGTGGCTTCAACGTCCGCGGACGTGGTGAATGCCATCACCCGCAGTCCGGAAGAATTGCGGCGCATCGGCGGTGCCGCCCGTGAACGCGTTCTGAGCGCGCACACTGCACAGCATCGCAGTCAGGAACTAATCCAATTGCTCGAGGAAGCAGCATGAGCTCACGCTGGGGAATTGTACCCGCCGCCGGACAGGGTACGCGTATCCGGCCACTCGCATTTTCGAAAGAGTTGCTGCCGGTCGGAACGCGGCTGGATGGCATCAACGAACGGCCGCGCGCCGTCTCCGAATACTTGCTGGAACGGATGATCGCTGGCGGAGTAAACAGAATCTGCTTCGTGATTTCGGCGGCAAAGACCGACATCGTCAGTTATTTCGGCGGACAGTTCGACCATGCGCCGATCTGTTACGCGGTGCAACAGGGGCCAAATGGTTTGTGCGACGCGCTATTCAGCGCGGTACCCTTTATTTCCTCAAATGACGAAGTTTATGTGGGTTTACCGGACACTGTGTGGTTTCCCGATGAAGGGTTCAAATTCCTTCCCGATGGGCAATTCTCGTTCCTGCTCTTTCCGGTTGCGCGTCCGGAGCTCTTCGACGCAGTGATTACCGACCACCAAAGCCGAGTGCAGGAAATTCAGGTGAAGAGCAAGAATTCAACTTCGGAGTGGGTTTGGGGAGCTTTCAAATTATCCGGCCGGCATTTTCTAGACCTGCATGGGTTGTGGTTAAAGCGCGGCCGTTCAGATGAGTACATCGGGACTTTGGTGAATGATTATCTGGCGAATGGTGGAGACGCAATTGGGATAAAACGTGGCGAGACTTACGTTGATGTTGGTACTCTCCACGGTTATCGCGAAGCCGTCCGCGTCCTATCCAGTCAGGCGACTTTGCATGAAGTGGCAAGCTGATGCGCGAATAATGTGGCAAGAAGTATCCCGCCAGATTCTCGCCGTCCCCTCGGATAATTCTTTGCGGTTGATCGTACTCGCCGCCCATCCGGATGACGAGATCATAGGAGCCTCAGAGCTGCTAGCGCGATTTCCTGATTCCCTCGTCGTTTATCTCACCGATGGTGCGCCTCGCGACTCACGTTTCTGGACAGGCGGTCCGTACGATTCGCGTGAACACTACGCGAACACGCGGCGAGCGGAGGCGATCCGCGCGCTGTCGTACGCGGATATCCCCAAAGAGAATCTCTGCTGGCTTGGCGCTACTGACCAGGAATCATCATTTGAAATGTCGTTCTTCGTTGCGGCCTTTGCCAGTCTGCTGGAACGTATGCAGCCAGACGCGATCGTGACCCATTCGTACGAAGGTGGACATCCAGATCACGACACTGCTGCGGCCATTGCACAAATGACGGCATCTCAAGACAGGTTTGCCAATTGTGCTGTGGTCGAGATGACCTCATATCACGCACGCGATGGACGGTGTGTGACGGGAGAGTTCTTGAATTCCCCGCAACTCGGAAAGCAGCGGCTCGACACAACGACATCCGAAATCGCTTTCGATTTATCTGAAAGCGCCCGTGAGCGCAAGCGGGCGATGCTAGGCGCTCACGTATCGCAAGAATGCGTGCTGGAAGGCTTTTCTGTTGATCGCGAACGTCTGCGGCTGTCTCCTGGCTACGATTTCTCACAGCCTCCGCATGAGGGCAGGCTCTGGTATGAATCCCTGGGATGGCCGATGACCGGAGCGCTGTGGCGTGAATTGGCTCGTACCGCCAACCTACAGGAGCGTTCATGCGCTTGACCGTCCTCAGTGTGAGCTATTCGCTGGCAACGGTCTCTCAGAACACAGCCGGCGGCGCTGAGCATGTGCTTGCGACCCTGGATGGAGCCCTGGTTCGGCGCGGGCATCGCTCGCTAGTGCTGGCTCCCGAAGGCTCGCGATGCCGCGGTCTCTTGGTTCCGGTATCGGTGCCATTCCGCGACTTGGATGAGAACGCGAAGCTCGAAGCTCGCAGCCGGTTCAAGCAGGCTCTGGATCGAACCCTGTCGCGCCATTCTGTAGATGTAGTGCATATGCACGGGTTGGATTTTTCTGAGTATTTGCCGGACTCTGATGTTCCAATTGTAGTTTCATTACATCTCCCACTGGCCTGGTACGCGCACTGCGCGCTGCGACTTCCGCGTTCGAAGACGAGGCTGGTCTGCGTTTCACGCGGGCAAGCGCGGACGGCGCCTCAAGGTGTCGCAATTGATTGCGTGATTCCGAATGGGATCGACCTCGAACATTTTCATGGTGTGCGCAACAAGGGAAACTATGTTGTCGCGATGGGCCGAATCTGCCCCGAAAAGGGTTTTCATTTAGCAATTGAGGCGGCGGAACGAGCGAACGTAAATCTTGTGCTGGCGGGCACCGTCTTTGACTATCCGGAACATCGTGAATACTACGAATCCGCCATTCTCCCTAAGCTGAGTGACAAGATCCGCTTCGCTGGCCCGATCGGTGGAGTGCGCAAATCGCATCTGTTGGCAGGCGCACGCTGTCTGCTGGTTTCGAGTCTTGTGCCCGAGACTAGCTCATTGTCGGCGATGGAAGCGCTGGCCAGCGGAACCCCAGTGATCGCCTGGCCTAATGGAGCGTTGCCGGAAATTGTCCGCGACGGGCACACAGGGTTTCTGGTCAACACGGTCGAGGAAATGGCGGAGGCGATCTGGCGCGCACATTCAATCTCCCCCAATGATTGTCGCCGCGAGGCTGAGAAGTGTTTTTCGGCGCAGAGAATGGTAGATGAATATGTTAATCTCTACCGCACGCTCGTGGCCTCGCCCGCCGTTAAGGAGCTTCAGGCTGCATGATTTCCCGGAGCGTTTTTCGCCCACGCGTCCTCAAATCGATCGAAGAGATGCGCGACATCTCATGGCAATGGAGCGACCTGCATCATCGCTGCCCCTACGCGACTCCGTTTCAGCGGCCGGAATGGCTGCTGCCGTGGATCGAAGCATTTTCTCCGCAACCGATGGTCGCGATTGCAGTGCGATTGGAAAACCGTCTCGTAGGTTTCGCCCCGTTCTTAATGTATCGACGAGAGTCAGATATCGTTCTGGCTTTTATGGGTGGCGGGATATCTGACTACCTGGACGTCATGGTTGATCCGGCATACGAAACTCAGGTAGTCACATCGATTCAGGATGCTCTGGCCGGCATACCTGACTGGACACTATTGGAATTAACCGATCTGCCGTCCGGCTCCGCTGTCCTCAGGGCCGGGTCCTTCGAAACCGTCGGGACAGAACACGACATTTGTTCGGCGCTTAGTCTTCCGTCGCTCGAAGCTGGTCCGGTCGAAAATGTTCCTGGCAAAGATGCGCTGCTGCATCTCTTTTCCAAGCGGCAGCGCGCGAACCTGAGAAATGCCCGTTCTCGTTTGCGAAGAATGGGAGAAGCTTTGATCGAAATTGCCGTCCCAGAAACCCTGCCTGCATTTCTAGACGACTTGTTTCGGTTGCATACAACGCGCTGGTCACAGACCGGGCAAGCCGGGATCCTGGAGGATGAGAGGATAAGGGATTTTCATGTCAGGTCGGCGCCGCTGTTGCTGGAACGGGGCGTCCTGCGCCTGTACCGGTTGCGACTCGGCAGTCGCACACTCGCTGTCATCTACTCGCTTTTCGAGCGGGAAACCGTTTTTTGTTACATGCAGGGCTTCGATCCCGAATTTGGTTTTTGCAGCCCCGGAACCCAGCTTATGTTTGCCGTGATCGAAGACGCAGTTCGCCTCGGGAGGAGGAAGTTTGATTTCTTGCGGGGGCAGGAAGCCTACAAGCAGCACTGGCATGCCGTCGGTGAACCCACCTACTGTGTCCAGTTGGCCAGATCAGTGTTTTACGACCGAACTTCCACCTACGCGCGCATAGCCTGACGTGCATTAGTTCTTCCTACAGCAAGTCCCTGATATCCCAGGTTCCTGATTCTTACAGGATGTTATGCAAGCGGCTAAGAGATGGAGGGGATAGCTGTCCGACATGAACTATGGGTACAGTTTCAGAAGAGTGGTCGAGTAGTTCAGCGAGAATCAATTCTTTGAAAGACTGGCGGATTCACGATGATGAAGCTCGAGACAAAGAACGGGACTGACTGGCAAGGATTCAGCCGAATTCTGGAAATCATATCCTTTGTAGATGATTTGGAAGACACTGCCCGGGAAGATGTCCGCGAAACTGGAGAAAGCTTTTGCGAACTGCCACCCGATCCCGGGAAAACCATGAGCCTTGAGGAAGTCGTGTTCTGGGCGGGGTTTGCGGCGGGGATGGAGTTTGAACGTCAGGCGGACGAAGACAATGTAGATCCTGCTACCGCCGACAAGATGCTGGTCTTCTCCTCGCTGTTTTCGCACTCAATGAAGAACGCCATCGTTGACCTGGCGCTCAAACAATTAGAGCGTCAAGCGCAAGGTGCCCTTCGCAAGATCAGATGATCCCGCATTCCGTATAAGCCACTCCCAAGCTGGAGTCAGCTACTACGTCGAGTTGACGAGAGTAAAACTCTGAAACATATTGGACAGAAAAACGCCGTCCCCGGAGCACAGCGATAGATTCGGGCACTATCGCAGCAACCGGGGACGGTTCCACCGCACCTAGTGCAGGCTTAGATGGCAGAGGCATGGGGCAGGTTGGTGAGCAGCCCACATTGCCGCAAATTTCGGGAAGCGGTCAGCTGATGAATGTTCGAAGTCAAATGGCGGGCTTGTGTGACACTCGATGCATAAGTGCTGCTGCCGGAGTGAGTTCCGAATCACCCACCTAGTTCGGTTTACGGCCTTTTACTGATTGGTGGGCTCAGACATTGTGCCTAAACTCAAGCGAGAGGAATTGGCAGAGGAGGCTAGAATGCCGGAAAAAGAGACCATCGAACGTGCTCAGAAGGACGCCCGGGAAGGCAAAGCGCCAACCACGCAAGCGGGCGAATTTGTCCGCGAAGAAGTTCATCATGTGCGGGAAGGGAAACATGGCGTGCGCGGTCCAAAACAGGCAATCGCTATTGGACTCTCGAAAGCGAGGAAAGCAGGAGTCAAAGTACCGCCTGCACCCAGGGGTACGGCATCGGCACAGAGGGAAAATCGCAGTCACCGGTCGTCGCGACGCACTCGCCCTTCTAAGAAGCGCTCGCAGACAAGGCTGCGGGCCATGAAAAAAGAAGGCCGTTCAGGCGCATCACGCCAGGCGCTTTCCCGGCAAGCCAAAACAGCAGCCCGCCGGCGGAGTAGCTCCAGCCGGTCGCAAGCTGCACGCAGGGCATCGCGCCCTCGCGCCTTGCGAAAACGCGCGCGGAGCTGAGTTCATGCCAGCCGGCAGTCAAGTACACATCGGCACCTCCGGCTGGTATTACAAGCACTGGCTAGGAGATTTCTACCCGCCTAAATTTCCAACCGACAAAATGTTTCAGTGGTACGCGCGGGAATTCGACACCGTCGAAATTAATAACAGTTTTTATCGTCTGCCAGACGAGAAAACCTTTCAGCAATGGAAGGCGATGGCGCCGCCAGGCTTTGTATTCGCGGTGAAGGCGAGCCGCTTTTTAACCCACATCAAGCGTCTACGAGATCCTGAAGGTCCGATCAAGCTTTTCTTCTCGCGAGCTCAACACCTCGGCCCGCATCTGGGACCCGTGTTGTTCCAGCTACCCCCCAAATGGAAGGCAAATCCGGAACGGTTGGAGAATTTCTTGGCCGCACTCCCTCGCGGACAGCGGTATACGATTGAGTTTCGTGACGAGAGCTGGGTAAGAAAAGAAATTTACGAACTCCTGTGGCGCCACAATGTCGCCATGTGCATTCATGACTGGCACGAGATGCCGTGGCCTGTGGAACTGACCGCCGACTTCACCTATATGCGCTTTCATGGGACTAGCGGAAGGTACGGGGGCAGTTACCCTGATAACATTCTGCGGCGATGGGCAGATAAGATTCGCAGCTGGCAGGAACGGCTTGCCGAAGTGTTCGTCTATTTCAATAACGATATTGGCGGACATGCCATCCGCAACGCGCAGTCATTGCGAGCTCTATTGCGCCCGGAATCGTTTCGTGAAAATACCGGTTGTGAGCACAACATCAACCGAGCCGCATAAAAATATCGCTGACGGTGCCGTTGCTGCAGCTCGTGACCTGCGTAACTCTAAGAAAACCTTGGATTATTTATGTTTTACCCCTACAGCAAATCGCGTTTTGAAGTACAGAGTCGGCCTGATCGTCGGCTGCAGTTTGCTGGGATATGCTTTTTTTGGATGCTGGTCATCTGACCACGCAAAGAGGAGGCAGCATGCTTTATTGGGCGCTGGTATTTCTGATTGTTGCGATCATCGCCGCAATCTTTGGTTTCGGTGGGGTCGCAGTAGCGGCGGCTGGAATCGCGAAACTCCTGTTCTTCGTTTTCCTGGTGGTGTTCATTATCACCTTGATTACAGGACTCACCCGGCGCGGTCGTACGGGTATTTGAGCTGCGTCCCGCTGAGACTTGAAAGCGAGTTTTAAAGCGCCGGGCCGGGCTGGTTTCTACGCGCGCGAAAAGAAAGCCAGCCTTGGTCCGGAACGTTTTTAGTTGGCTTTGTTACTGCGAGGGACTCGAATCAGTCAGTCCGATACTGGTAATTTCGAGCAGCCTTTCGTTGAGGTCTTCCTGCTCGGCCAGCATCCTGGTGGCGCGATATTCGCTGTAGCTGCCGCCGACCATGATGTGGAAACACCAGTGGTGGCGCTCCTCTTCCGGCTCAATCACGCCGAGCTGCTTCAGAGGGCGCATGTATTCTTCCATCCATTTCACTTGCGCTTTAGTCATGCCGCGGCGTTGCAGGTCAACCGTGAGTCCGGCGAGATGCGATGAAGCTGTTTCTCCCGTCTCCGGGGCTGCGTTGCGGTTATGGCGGCGAAGTTTCTTCTGAACCAGGACCGTGCGCACCGCGGAATTCACCTGAATCTGTTGGTGAAATTCTTTGTAATATGCCTCGCTGATGTCTTGCACAAAATCCAGCGTCCACGGCCGGCAGAAGCGGCGCTCCCGATCGAGCGAAGGCTGAATGCGAAGCGATTGGTTCGGGATGATTGCCACCAATTCCCCACTCGCAATCAGTTGCTGAAGCTGCTTGTCGTCCCGAATGCGGGGAAGATTCAGGCGATCAATTTCCGCATTTTGCAAAAGCAGCGATTCATGCGAAGGCTTAAATACTGGGTTCCAGGGAACGCGACGAAAACGGTGCATGCGATGGTACCGCGGAGAAACCATTGGCCGCACGGCAAAAGCCTGGCAGCTCAGGGCCAGAGTCGCGAGAAAAAGCGTGGCGTGCTTCGGAATGCTCATCGGCTGTGTTGACAGCAGGCGCTTATTCTAAAGCAGTTCAGGAAAAAGCCAAGGGCAAAAATCAAACCTAAAGTATTACTTTAGATTTACTTCCTGAACTCCTGCCGATTACCTCCGGTTACTAAGCGTTGCGGACACCAATTCAGGTTGCAGCTAAGATGCCGTTCCAGTTTGCCGGGCTGCCGAAGCACATCTTCTTTGGATTCAGTGCGGGCATTTCCGGTCACATCGGTAAAAAGTGGCAAGATTTTGCGGTAAGTTACGGAAATTGGCAGGACGGTAGTCGGTGCGGCTTTTCTCTGCGCCCTTGCGGCTCTTCTTCGCGCTCTCTGCGGTTAAAGTCTTTAGAGCCTTTGACCGCAAAGAACGCTAAGAAATCGCAAAGATCGCTAAGAAAATCAGAGTCGGAATAGGTCCTCAACTGCCTGCTTCATCACCGCGCCGCCCACTTCTGAAATAGACCGCGTCAACGGAATATCCTTGGGGCAAGCCTCGACGCAATTCTGTGCGTACCCGCATTCCTGGATTCCGCCATCGCCCATCAGCGCTGCCAACCGCTCGCGTTTGAGCGCCGCCCCGGTCGGATGCGTATTGAACAGCCGCACCTGCGAAATCGTCGCCGCGCCCACGAACCCAGTGTGCTCGTTGAATTGCGGGCAAACTTCCATGCAGATGCAACACGAAATACAGCGCGACAGCGGATAAGCTTCTTCCTGCTCCTGCATGGTCACGCGCGGCCCCGAACCAAGGTCGTAAGTGCCATCCACCGGCACCCAGGCTTTCACGCGCTTGAGATTTTCAAACAGCACGCTGCGGTCAACGGCCAAATCGCGAATCACGGGAAATTTCGAGAGCGGCTCCAGCCGGATTGGCTTATCGAGCTTGTCCACTAGCGCCGAGCAAGCCATCCGCGCCTTACCATTGATGAGCATGGCGCACGAGCCGCAAACTTCTTCCAGGCAATTCGAGTCGTACGTGATCGGTGTAGTCGGCTTGCCGTCGCGCGTCACGGGATTACGGGCGATCTCCATCATCGAGGAGATCACGTTCATCCCGGGATGCCGGACCAGCTCAAACTCCTCCCATCGTGGCGTGGAGCTGGGAGAATCCTGGCGGCGAATTTTGAAGAGTACGGATTGTGAGTTAGGCATTTAGCTTTGTTTATCGATGTAATTCCGAATGGCTTTCTTGGTGAGGAACCTGCTTAGATTCTATTGGAGCATCATTTCTCCGCATCAATTTATGCGTGCTGTCTATCTTGATGACGCCGTGACCTCTTTCCATATCGATGCCGGTTCCACCCATTTCTTCCGAACCGACGGCTAGGTTTTTCATCACGATCGTTTTATATCCCGATTTTTCATACATCAGAGTGTCGCTGCCAATACCGCCAGGAAAATCCGGAACCGGGGTCGGAACCAATAAACAAAAATGCCCCTTGGAGTCAGTTCTTGTTTCCACTCCCGCGTGGACAAGCCACACTTTCACCCCCGATAGCGGCCGACCTGTCTCTTGATCCAGAACGTATTCGTGCAGCAACGTGTGACCGGGTTGCGCGAGCGAATCGAGAACCTCTGAACTTTCCTCGTGAGGCAGCGATATCGGATCGATGAAAGCTCCCGCCTTTGTTATTTTGCGGGGCTCAACCGAATAATGCGTGCTCAGGGTCGCATAGTCTGGTGACGATATCTGCAGCTGGTACTCTCCCGCAGGAAGAACGATCCTGCCATATCCCCTATCGTCGGTGGCAACAGAAAATGCTTTCGGGCCCCAGCCCTGAACCAATGCGTGGATTGGAAAGTGGGTGTGACTGTCCCTCACCCTCAATTGCATAGTTCCGGTGTCGGCAGCGGACGCCAGAGATGCGCCACAAGTAAGGAGAAGGGCCAGATAGATCCGCATCAATACTTCCTCGCTCTCGGCGGAATCAGCGACACATCTACCGGCTCGAACTCAAACTTCGGTTCATCCGCGTCGGGAGCGAAATATGCTTTTGTTGTCTTCAGCCAGTTCTTGTCGTCGCGGTGGGGGAAGTCGGGCTTGTAATGCGCGCCGCGCGACTCGTCTCGCATGCGCGCGCCTTGAGCAATCACCCGTGACAACTGCAGCATATTGTAGAGCTGGCGGGTAAAAGCAAAAGACGTGTTTGCCCACATCGAACGATCGCCCATGTTCACGTGCTGGAAGCGCTCGAGCAATTCAACCAGCTTGGCATCAGCCTGCTGCAAATTCTTGTTGTAGCGAATGACCGTGCAATCTTTCGTCATCAGTTCGCCCAATTCACGCCAGAGCCGAAATGGATTCTCGTTACCATCGGACTTCATCAGCCCGGTATTGATCTCTTCCTGGCGCTTGCGCTCGGCTTCGAAGTGACCATTGCTCGCGGCAGCTTGCTGACTGGGGGCGTAGCGCATGGCATTCGGCCCGGCAACGAATCCTCCGAAGATGCACGAGACCAGGGAATTCGCGCCCAGCCGGTTCGCGCCGTGATATTGGTACTCGCACTCGCCGGCAGCAAAAATTCCCGGAATGTTGGTCGCCTGGTTGAAGTCCACCCACAGCCCACCCATGGTGTAATGCATGCCGGGAAAAATCTTCATCGGCGTGGTTCGAGGGTCATCGCCAACAAACTTTTCGTAAATCTCCAGAATGCCTTCGAGCTTGCGGTCGAGCGTGGCACGATCAATGTGTGTCAGGTCAAGATAGACCATTGGCTTGCCGTCAATGCCGCGGTTGTGTTCGTACACCACCTTGAAGATGGCGCGGGTAGCCACATCGCGCGGGACCAGATTCCCGTACTTCGGATACCACTCTTCGAGGAAATACCAGCGGTCATTCTCTGGAATCGAAACCGGATCGCGTTTATCACCAAGCGTCTTTGGAACCCAGACGCGTCCGCCTTCGCCGCGCGCCGACTCTGACATCAGCCGCAACTTGTCTTCGCCAGGAATCGACGTCGGATGGACCTGAATGAATTCCCCATTGGCGTAATAGCAACCCTGTTGATAGAGCGCTGACTGCGCCGATCCGGTGCAGACGACCGAGTTCGTGCTCTTGCCAAAGATCGCACCAATTCCGCCGGTCGCGATGATGATCGCGTCAGCAGGGAAGGTGCGCACTTCCATCGACCGCAGATCCATCGCACAGATGCCACGGCAGAGTCGATTCGAATCCAGCACCGCGGAAAGAAACTCCCACGACTCGAACTTGGTGACCTTGCCTTCAGACTCGTACCGCCGTACTTGCTCATCCAGCGCGTATAGAAGCTGCTGGCCGGTTGTGGCTCCGGCAAATGCCGTTCGATGATGCAGTGTTCCGCCGAAGCGACGGAAATCCAGCAGTCCCTCGGGAGTGCGATTGAACGGCACGCCCATGCGGTCGAGCAGATCGATGATGCCGGGCGCGGCGTCGCACATCGCTTTTATGGGGAGCTGGTTGCCGAGAAAGTCTCCGCCATAAACGGTGTCGTCGAGATGCTGCCAGGTGGAATCGCCTTCACCCTTCAGGTTTTTAGCAGCGTTAATTCCACCCTGCGCGCACACCGAATGCGAACGCTTGACCGGGACGATGGAAAACAGATCCACATGCCCGCCCATTTCGGCGATCTTGATGACGGCTGCGAGTCCGGCCAGTCCGCCACCCACGACGATGATTTTAGGACTAGTTGCCATTCCAATTTAGATATTGGTTTCCTTCGTGAACCTTCGTGTCCTTCGCGTTAAAGATTTTGACCACGAAGGACACGAAGGTTCACGAAGGAATTTCAACGCATCGTAAACGAATCGAGATCACTTCCCGTCGGCTGATATGGTTGCTGCGGCGTAGTCAGAAACGAATACATGGTCACCGCGCCTACCGCCATAAATCCAACGGCGATTATGAAGCACACATACCCCCAGCGGCGGCGTGCGATCGGTCCCTGTGTGATCCCCCACTTCGCCGCAAACAGCCACAGCCCATACGCAAAGTGCCACGACGCGCAAAATATCCCAACCGCATAAAATGCGACTAGCCACGGACTATGAAACTCCGCCTGCACTTTGCCAAATGCCGAAGCGGGATACGTGAGAATGTGCACCCCGCTAAATCGCAGATGCCACGTATGCCAACCCATATAGAAGAAGGCAACGGCCCCAGTCCAGCGCTGCGCCGAGTACATCCAATTGCCCGCCCAGGGATAGTCGGCGACATTGCTCTCGCCGCGCCCCCAAATATAGAAGCCGTAAAGCGAGTGATAAAGAATGGGCAGCCAGATACCAAACAATTCCAATCCGACAACGAATGGAAAGCTACTGAGGAATTCAACTTGCTTCGTGTAAGCTCCAGGACCTTTGGTGGCAAAGGCGTTTGAGACAAAATGCTCAATCAGAAACAGTCCAATCGGCACTATTCCCGTCAGCGAATGCAATCGGCGCAGCAAAAACGAATGTCCCTGGCCGGCGCGCAATGGAGCCACGCCAGATTTGGCTTTGACCGGAGATGCACTACTGGGAGCTGCCACGCGTTCCTTGCGAGTTCAGAGATGAAGAAAGAACTTTTCATTATGTTGGCCGGAGAGAAGGGAAGTCAAATGCGGGGAGATATCTGTAGTGTCTTAATTTAGTTCTGTCTGCGGATTAGGATATAAAAAGCAAGAGACTTTAACCGGAAAGGTCGCTAAGAAAGGCCGCAAAGGACGCGAAGGTCTTGAATCTATCAAATTGGGATCTCAAGAATACCGAGAGCATCACCGACGATTCCGGCGTGCTCACTGATTCGGTGGAGTCTTGATTTCGTCCAGCACCATGCTGCGATACATACGATCCACTAGCTTCTTCTGATCCGGAGTCATAGGCCCATTTTCGGTCAAACCCATCGCCGCGAGCGAACTCCTGAAGACTTCCAATCTCTCCTCGCGCGTCAGGGTTGTCGCCTGCTCCGGATCGAGCAGCTTAAGACCATTTCGCTGGATTCGCTCCTGATCTTCCGCCTTCCGCCTTGATTCCTCACTTATGCGCGCATATTCTTCATTCCGCAACTTGTCTAAGTCTGCGCGCATTTCCATCGCTTTACTCTGGGCCGCGGGACTACACTCCGAAAAACTGGCGATGAGATCCATGGTGTCTGACGCGTCAAAGAAATCCATTTTGTGTTGAATGGCAGCTTCACGCACCGCGCCAATCGCGGCATCACACTGCGAAGCGAGAGCGAACTGCACGCCAACTTTGAGATCGCGGTCTGCAGCAAGTGAAAACATTGTAGGGATGTCCGCTGGAGTTAATCTTCTTGAGAGTTGTGCGAGAGACCGGGTACCGTAGCCCATTCCGTGCGCTCCCATATGCTGGCTGCTGAGAATGATTAGGCGAACCCGCGTTCGCGAAGCCGCCGGTGTACGAGCAGAAGCCATCGCCACAACCAACACGACCACTAGTGCGCACCATATGTTTCGTGGTTTCACCACGAACATTTTACGATTACAGATCAGACGGTCACAACGTAACCAACGTGCCCTCATATTTGCGTCTTTGCCCAGTCCAGAAACTTCCGGAACGCTACACCGCGATGACTGTGCTTCGCTTTTTCCTCCGCGCTTAATTCTGCAAAAGTTTTCTGAATCTCCGGAAAAAAGAACAGAGGATCATAGCCGAACCCATTTGAGCCCTGAGGCGCATCGAGAATCACTCCCTCTGCCTTTCCTTCAAATACAGCCAGCGTCCGCCCATCGTGCGCGGCCGCAATCCAGCAAACAAACCTTGCCGCGCGTTCTTCGGGAGGAACACGCCCGATCTCACGAATCAGCTTGGCATTATTGGCTTCATCATTCGTGTTGCTTTGCGATCCAGTCGGATCATCTGAGGCATAGCGCGCCGAGTGAACTCCTGGCGCTCCGCCGAGGGCGTCCACTTCAAGACCTGAGTCGTCGGCAATCACAATAGCCGCAGCGTATCTGCTGTATGTTTCAGCTTTCTTACGCGCATTCGCCTCAAACGTTGCTCCATCTTCAATTACTGCGGGAAGGGAAGAAAAGTTCGGCACAGGAAGGATTTCGACTCTGTAAGCCGAAGCCGCCCCTGCAAAATCCCGAAGCTTGCCCGGATTCGATGTAGCGACCAGAATGCGATTCATAAAGGAGCTTCAGCTCTCAGCGTCGGCTTCGGACGGAAGCGGCAATGATGATAACTTTCGCGAGATGAAGAACCAGAGCAGTAAAAGGGCAAACGCGCAAACAGAAATTAGCAAGCCTATGGTGCGGTCCCGGTTGTCAATGAACTTAATGCGAACGTGGTTCTCGCCGGCCGTGACCGGCACCACAAGTTGTCCCGCAGGAGTCGTCGTCTCGGTCTTCACAATCCTTCCATTAACCCGCACTCTCCAAAGCGGATAATTAAACAGACGCAGAATCAATTCTCCCGAAGCGCCAGTATTGGCTGTGACCTCGCGCCTTTCGGACTGCCATTCTTCAACCCGGATCTCTGCGCCCCCCGTTCCCTCGAACCGAACCAGCGGCCACCTCTGGTCAATCTCGTACGGATCGGCTCCAGCCGGCACGTACTCGTCAATGCCTTCGTTACCGATATTTTCGTGCTGGTTCTCGACCATTTCCTGGATGTCGGCACCTGTGTCCCACCAAGGCGGTTGCGTGCGATGGCCTACCAGCAACACAATTCCGAGCGTCGCCGCGCAAACCACTCCCCGGACCCACCAGCGTCGCACAGCAATCGCTATTGCCAGCGCAAATACCAGGTTCAAACAAAGCAACCAGCGCCACGGCAATTGCACGAAGCGCAATTCCGGCAAGTGCATCCACAATAAAAGTGTCGGGCTGAACATGAGCACAGTGCAGAAGACGCACCATCCCGCCATGAGCCACCAGATCTTCCGATTACTCCAGCGGCGGGAGAGAAACATCGCAACCGCGGTTGTGACGATGACCCACGAGGCGATGACCGAGACCAAGAGATTGAAGCGATTGTGATCGAGATCATCTGACATCGTAAACAAGAAATTGTCTTGCGGGCGCACACCTTGACCAAACACCTGCCCAATGTTGACCCAGGTTTGCTGATGATATGCGGGCACAAGATAGAATCCGGCCAACGCCGCACCAATGATGGCGGCAGTCGAGCAGTATACAATCGATCTAAAAGAACGCCGGCGCAGGGAGGCACACACGGCCAGTAGTCCCAGCGAATAGGTCATCATCACCGCGGCCGGCAGGTTCGTCAGCCACCCCGCCGCCATCAACAGACTTAGCGGCGCCACGATGCGCGCGCCTTCCTCCTCGGAGCGCAAGACCAAAAGTAGCAGCAAGGGCAGATAGATTGCCGCCATCAGTTCAGCCATCGCGCTTCGCCAGTACACGATGAGGAGATGATAAGGATTCACTGCATACACGATTGCCGCGAACATCGCATCGCGGCGGGAAAGCCAATGCCGAGCCAGGACAAACATCGAACAACCGGCGAGCGTTAGCACGATCCAGATGTAGGCGCCACAGACCAGCTTCCACGGGAGAACGAGGCCTAGCACTGCGCCAAAGGTCCAAGAGAGCGGTGGATAGAAGATGAACCTCGCCTCGCCATAGCCGTAATGCGCCAGCGCCGCCCAGTGCGGATACCACACCCCTTGCTTCCAGTGATTGACAACTTCAATCCAGGAATTGAAATGAAACTCAAAGTCGTGTCCCGAAGGAATACCGTACTTGAGAAAGGGCAACACAACGCAAAGCGAGACCACAGAAATTGTGCCCAACGTCATGACTTGCGATTTGAGGCGTTGGATCATCCGCGTGGAATGTGATCTGAAACTAGCGAGTCTTTAAGCCCGAAGTCATTCTAGAGCACAGAGCCAAGCCGAACTCGTCCCCGCTCCCACTGAAACATGAGTCGCGTGGGGGCGCAGGACTGGCAGTACGCGCTTATTTATACTGTCCTATATGCGCCCGCGAATTTTTCTTTCACCTGCGGCGATATTGCTGACGACTGTCTGCTTCGCCCAGAGTCCGACGACCTTCGCTCCGCTGGAAAGCTGGAAGGCGGCGGTGGTCCGTGGAGATGTAGCCACGCTCCGGTCACTCTACAGCAATGATCCTCCAGCCCAAGTCAACGTGTCTTCGCAGAGCCTTAGTGCCGATGCTGATGTCAATTTCTGGGTAGGACTGAAGGCCAAGCGGGTCGTATTGAAAATCGCGCAATCGGATTCGCCCCAACCTGGAGTACAACAGATCGTCTTCCAGGCTGAGATCAGGCCGGCCGCTCCCGCGCGGACTCTGTATATTTCCGCGGGACAGATTTGGCAGCAGCAAGGGACGGTGTGGCGTCTGGTCTCGGTGAAGCGCACAGATGCCGCGAAGCTCGAGCAGCCGCTCTCCGTGGAAGCGAAAATCTATCCCACCGACGATGCTCGCAGCGAAATCCATCAGGCTCTCGCCCGCGCTGCCAAAGCTCGCAAGCATGTCCTGGTAGTCTTCGGAGCCGACTGGTGCTATGACTGCCACGTGCTCGACAAAGCATTTCAGCGCGAGGATATCGCCGCCGTCTTGAGGCCTAGCTTTGAGGTTGTCCACGTTGACGTCGGTGAAGGCAACAAGAATCAGGACCTCATGAATGAATACGACGTACCCATGAAACGTGGCATTCCCGCCATTGCCGTGCTCGATTCCACTGGCAAGTTGCTCTACAGTCAGAAAAACGGTGAGTTTGAACGTGCGCGGGCCCTCGGTCCCGAAGACTTGCTGGAATTTCTGAAGAAGTGGAAACCTCAGGTGAGATGAAGCGGATTCCGCCGCGCTGCGGCTCGAAATTGAAGCTCGACTTTTGATGGGGAGCGCAGGCTTTTGAAACAGAGCGCCATTGAACCGGGCCGGCTTTCGAACGGGAGGGCACGGCTTCCAGCCGTGCCGATTCGCAGCAAAAATGATTCCGGCTTTAGCCGCTGAGGGAAGAGACCTCAGGGCTAAGGCCCAATTCAAAATGACCTCTTGCGGCACGGCTGAAAGCCGTGCCCTCCCGTCTCAAGGAACACTAAACAGCCGCAAAAAAGCAGCCGCTACTTCGATTCCACAAATTGGGAATTGCGCTGGCTGCGTAGAGTCTCCAGAAAAATTTCCTGACTGAAAGCCTCATGGTTGCGCAGCAGATCGAGCAAGGGATCGTCTATGTCGGTTGCTTGCACTCCCGACGACTCCGCCTGCGACGCAAGCGTGTGCGGCGAAACCAACAGTTCCGGATGAATTCCTGGGCGGCTGGTCAGAAACTGGATGAAGGTTTCGGTCTGGCGACGCTGCCCGGGCGTCCGCACCGCAAACTCAATTCCCATGCCGTGGCTGGGATGCATCACTCGAACCAGACCCTGCGCTTGAAACTCAACGCTGGCAGCTCGCAGCGTTAAAACCACATGAGTGCGCTCCGGAAATGGTGAAGGCGTTTCAACGTAACAGCCCCCCAGGCTCAGATCAGTAAGCTCGCAGTCCGCCACCGATGCCGGTTCTTCCGGAGGAAGCTGGGTAGCATGGTCCTGCAGCCACCCTCGCAACGAAGCGCGCAGGTTTTCGGGCATCCCAGTGAAACGAATCCCTGACTCTCCGTTGGGATTGGCCCACGCCACCTCACCATGAAATTCAAGCTCCGACGGTGAATCCGGAAGCGTGAAGCGAGCGTACAACCCAGCAGAAGAATAGAGCGGCTGCGCCGCCAGCACATCCATTCCATGTTCGCTCAAATCGAGCAGGATGCCGTCAACCGGCTCATTCCCACTTTCGAGTCGCAACTTTACCGGGACTTGTACGGGAACGCGGAAGGAATTCCGGCGCTCGCGCTTGATAAGAGCGGTTGCAGCTCGAAGTGTTGCCTCAGCCTGCACTGCGGCGATCGGCTTGTACAGGACAAAGTTGGCGCCTACGCCGAATGCGCTTCGTACTTTGGATCTGTCGTTGAGCAGGCCCACGGTGATTGCATGATTTTCGAAACTGGCGTTTGCGGCATTCTGCAAGATCAAAGCGGCGCTATGGGGATCATCAAAATCCACCAGAACCGCCTGAAATTTCTGTTCGCTTACCAGGCAGACCGCATCCGGATAGCCGCAACAATGCACCATCAATCCGAAATCGGAGAGAACGGGCGCGAGTATTTCCACCGCCTGGTCGTCTCTCGTAACCAGCAGAGCGCGGAATGACATAGGACTGTCTTATCCCGAAGTTACGGGCCGATGTTACGGCCGAATCTTATGGCCAACGCGGAGCGACGCCACGAGCAAGTGGTTTTGCCGGGGCTGCCGGGTTCGGACTGGAAGCGGCCGCGGCTTTGGCAGCCGCTGGGGTCACATCCTCAACATCCGCCAGGATCGCGCTATCGTCGTCATCGTTTTCCGCCAGCAAGGGAGCGACTTCGCGCAGCTTTTCAGCAGCCTGCTGCAGCATTTCGATCTGCTTGCCCAACTGTGCGTATTTGGCTTGCTTGCGTCGCAGAACCTCGTGGATATCCTTCATACAACCCCCTGGGGCAAATTCTAGAGGGAGAAGAGCAGGGATCAACGAGTAATGTCGAAGGAGGGATTACCGGAGTAACAGCAATTAGCTTTCGCTGAGGGGGCAACTAGAAAGCAAAAAGCCCCGCCGTTTAAGGCGAGGCTTGTTGTGAGGCAAGTGATTTTTGTTGGTTAGCTGAGATCCGAGTTAGCCACGCATCTTGCGGCGCACAATACCCGCTAAGCCGACCAGTCCAGTACCAAGCAATCCGAGAGTGCCCGGCTCAGGGACAGGCGCGATCGTATCGCCGCTGACAGTGTTACCTATCGCCAGGGAAGTCGATCCGCCGCCATTGAAGAGACCGCCGACGAAAAAGTTGGTCAAGCTTGACCCGGTGAGGCTACCGGCTGTGATGTTGAAAACATTCGTGCCACTGGCGGTTGCAACTGTAACGGTGCCGCTAGTGAAAGTCCAATTGCCGCCCGAGCCGCTCAATGGACCAGTGGTCAGGGTAACAGTACCGAAATTTCCGGTGCTGCCAAAATTGATCTGAGTGATCGTGGAAGTCACGGTAACGCTTCCACCGACGCTAATGCTTCCGGAAACCGAAGCGGCAGGGCTGCCGCCGATAATACCGCCGGTCGCGTAATCAATGCTAGTAGCCAATGCTGCCGTGGGCAACGCCAGGGCCAACAGTGCCAACAAAAGTACTCGTCTCATAGGTGCTCCTCCATTATTTCCATTAGCAAATCAGGGGGGAAGCCTTAAAACCCCAATTGTGGAGACCTTCGTAAGCCCTCTGCGCGAAGGACGATCCCCAACGTTTAGCTGCTCGCAGAATACGCTATCCCTTGTGCATACTGGTTACCAAAGTTGATGACCCCTGGGATGGTTGAAAACAAACAACTTATTTTGTGTTTCAACCATTTTCAGGGTACCCCTTATGCAACTTGTTGCACATTTTCTGCGACATCGTACTACTCACTTACTGAGTCCCAAAACGCGAACTAACTATAGAGTTTTCTATGAATTGCTGACTATGGCCGAGACGTGCCAGCGACATGGCACGAAGGTGGGGTTGAGAAAGGATGAATTGCCCGCGTTGGGATGAAATCGCCGGAGCTGGCGACCCCGGAGGGAGTCGAACCCCCAACCCTCAGATCCGAAGTCTGATGCTCTATCCAGTTGAGCTACGGGGCCGCAGTGGGTAAGGGTAGCACAGCTGGCACTCAGCATTCAGCACTCAGCATTCAGTCCGCGCGAGTGAGGATGACAGTGTGCCGGGCGGACTTTGGCTGAATGCGGAGTGCTGAAGGCTGGGTGCTACAGCACCGCGGTTTCTTCGATCATCCTGCCTTCTGAAAACCGCGCCAAATTCAGGAGGGACGCATCAATCAGGTCGGTGTTCCCGTGCAGAATCAAATCCGCAAGGATTTTTCCGGTTGCCGGCGCGTGCATTACGCCGTGGCCGCTGAAGCCGTTGGCTAGAAACAATCCCGGCACCTGCGGCACCGGCCCGAGAATGGGGTGATGATCGGGAGTCATCTCGTACAGACCTGCCCATGCGCGTTTGGGATTGACTGCGAGGTTCTCAAACGCCGGAACCCGGTCGGCGGCGCGAGTCAGAATCTTCTCAACGAAGTTGGGATCGAAATCGGTCTTGTATCCGGGCGTTTCTTCAGGATCGTTCCACGCCAGCAGAAATCCCAGGCCTTCCGGCCGGAAGTGGAATCCGTTCGACATGTCAATGATCATGGGCGCAGTGTGAGGAAACTCATCAAATGGCTCGGTCGGCACCAGCATGCGCCGCAGCGGCTCGACCGGTAAAACAAGTCCGACCATCTTTGCAATCCTCGCCGCCCAGACGCCAGCGCAGTTGACGACTTTTCGCGTGCTCAACGGACCGCGGCTGGTTTCGACGCCGGCGATACCGCGAACATCCTGCTGAATCCCGGTAACCTCGGTGTTCTTCCAGAGTTCGGCGCCGTGTGCTTCGGAGTTGGAACTGGCCCAGGTCATGAATCCGATCATGGCGCTGTAAGGATCAACGAATCCGTCGGTGGAACAGAATGCTCCGCCCACAATGTCATCGGAGCGAAGCTGGGGGAATATGCCGCGAATGTCATCAGCAGAAATCAATCGCGCTGTTTTGAGTCCGAGGCGGACCTGGCATTCATAATTCGTCCGCAGGTAGGCCATGTGTTGGTCGCTGGTGGCGCAAAACAAATATCCCTGCGCTCGGTAGCCGCAGGGGTAACCCAGTGCCTGATCAAAGGCGGCATAGAAAGGAATGGAATACAGCGACATCTGGATATTGACTGGAGTGGAGAACTGGGCGCGGACGCCTCCCATGCTCTTGCCCGTGGATCCTTTGCCCTGCGAGGACTCGCGCTCAATCACCACGACGTTCTTGCATCCCGCCGCGGTCAGGTGATAAGCAATGCTCGAGCCGACAATCCCTCCGCCGATGATGACGACTTCTGCGGTGCGCATGACTCTGTTTAGGATGAACGGAGAATTGTAGATGAATAGAAACCCGAGCGGTCCATTCCTCGGTTCCTTGCGAGAAGTGGGCGTTTTCTCAGACGGCCCGGATCTATAAATGGTGCGCCCTGAGAGATTCGAACTCCCGACCTTCTGGTTCGTAGCCACCTTCCTGCGTACCACTCCACCTTTGACACACTATCTCCTTCGGGCGCTGCGAGCGCCTTACTTCAGCATGCATTGCAGTGGGAAGACTTGTTGCCGACATTTGAAAACGGCGCCGTCGTACGGCAAACGCGCCTCGAGCTTCGACTATCGCAAAGCGAACTTGCGACAGCGGCGCATGACCGAGCCCGTTATGCAGCGCATTTGGCGCGCTCTCTGGAACCTGCACCAGGCGCAGACAACCCCACCCGCTGTCGAATTGCTGATCCGACTCGATGAATCAATGAACGCGATGGTTGTGACAGAAAGCGTGAAGCTGTGATCCGCGACAAAGCACTGCCGCGGGCCGCACACCTAGACGGCTATGGACAGCGATGCAACTGCGCGAGTGGTTGCCCGGAAGTCAAGACGCCGGCCAGCTCTGGCAATGGAAGCGAATCGCGCACACCGAAGCCCGCACGATTGCGCGGCTCAACTTTGTTAAACAACTATGACTGGCTGCAAGAAGAACGGCGCGAAGCCGAGAGGTGGGAACGTGGAAAAGAGAGGGAATCATGAGTAATGAATCGCGAATGACTTACACCGAAGTGGGGCCGTCGCTGCAAGCCGGAGATGGGTCACTTGAACACGGCGAGCCTGTAGTTTACGCAGACGAGCGGCCGGCGGAGCCCGATCCAGCCAATCAACGCCACATTCTCGCGGGCATGTCGCCAGCAGAGTACGCAGCAAAAGTCCGCCAATGGCGGGATGTACTTCTTCCGGCCGCTCGGGCTGCGGATCCGGACTTTGACGAAGCGATCCGTGCTGGCGACCGGCCGCTAGACACGGCCGCAAGAGAGGTGATTGTCGCAGGCACTCATAACGGTCCGCTTGTTCTGAAGTGGCTGGCTGAGCGGCCGGCGGAAGTTGAGAAAATTAACCTGCTGGCTAAAACCAACCCCGCGAAGGCGCAGCAGCGCATCATCGAAATTTCTGCCGACATAGCGACCAACACAGCCGCGAATCTGGATAAGTTGGACTTTGTTAGCTTCCGACGCGAGCGCCAGAAACAAATTCGGGCCTTGCACGGATAGAAGGAGAAATCATGGGAAGCATTCCTTTAGTCGCGCTGGCCCTGCGCCAGCAGCAGAACGAGACGCCGGACCCGCTTACTCGGTTCATGCAAGTGCGGCAGCAGCAGCAGTACGAAGCTGGGCAGCAGGAAAATCAAATGCGCGCGCTGCAAATCCAGGACCAGCAGGCAAGCACTGCGGCAATGCGCGCTTGGGACGGTCAAACCCTCGAAGATTTACCGGGTTTGATTCTCAAGCATGGCGGGTCGGCCCAGGCGGTGATGAGCGCAAAAAGCGGGATTCTGGATTACCAGACAAAACTCGCAACGAAAAAGAAAAGCGACTTGGAGAATGAAGCGCAGGCAAACGATTACATCGCGCAGCATATTGACAACGTTAAAAACCTGCCCGTACAGCAACAGCCAACCGCTTTTGAGGCTGCCAAGGCAGACTTGGTGCAAAAGGGATATCTCGAACCGAAGATGGCCTTCCTGCGCTCCTTCTTTTACGTCTTCGCCGCTACTTCCTGAAAGTTACGCAAACCATTCCCTGGCGCTAACTGCATTAACCCTTGAAGGTTCCGGATGCACGGTCCGGGACATTTGAAGCGGGAGCGGGGCGGGCAATCAGCAGAAGCCGCACAGTTGCTATTCCCCTCCGGGACGACAACCGAGCAGACGCGACAGCCAATGTCTCGCCACAGTCCCCGGCTCCCACAGACTTTGAAGGCCATAACCAAATGACGGTTGCGTGGGGAACAATGCGAAATGATTCTGTCTCGGCCTTGGCGCGAGGGTTTTGCTCATCTTGCATCGTGCGCTCAATGGGGCTACTGTTAAGGAAGTCCCTCTTACACATCCTTCCGCCGTGCCCGACCGGGCGTCGGTCTCTTGTGCAACTGACGAACTGAACGGTTCGACACAGGAGGCCATAAATGGCAAGCCAGCCAATCTCTCAGCCGCAAAAACAATCGCAACCGCAAGCATCGCCGTATTGCTCCGATCCAAACTGCCGAAGGTGTAAGGAGCTACGGGAGATTCATGACGCGATTCGGTTGCACCAACCACTTCCCAAGAAATAGCCAGAACCGATCATTTGAAGGCCGCTGAGGATTTCACCGGGTAGGGTAAATCAAGAAGAATGATGCGGGCGTACCGGACGGCACATCCGCATGCTCAAAGCAGCAAAATCCCCGGCACCATCTTTCGGTGCTTGGGGGACGTAGGTAAGGGGCAACGGCGAAAGCCATTGTACGACCGTATTCGGTTCAAGCGGCGCGTTTCTTCAGCTTGTCAATTTCGATGAGGAACACTTTATTGCATTTTTGGCAAGTGACGATCTCTAAACAGCCGACCTTCAAAAAGATGACCTCCGAAAAGACTGGTTCCATCGGCGTTGTGACAGTCGTTTCTTGACCACAGTTCGGGCAGATGAGCTCCCGTCTCCGAATCGGGATGAGGACAATGCCTTCCGAGTCCCGCTTCTTTTTCACGCTAATTTGGAGTACTCCTTGGTCGGGGCGGGTTGGCCTGGGTCCCATTGAAGGCAGCCTTTTTCATTACTGAGGCAAGATCGTTTACTCCTGACCCACACGGTACTGTCAAAAATGACAGGTACCTTCAGACCCCAGCGTGCGGATGCGCCTTGCGGTACGCCCGCATCATCCTACTCTTGCCTCTCCTGCCCCTGCTTTGCAAGGCGTAAATCCCCACTTTGATTAAGTCCGCTCAAAAGTGGTCCTGGGGCTGCTGGAGGGTGTAACCCATCCTTTTCGGAGGAAGGAAACACCTGGTTCTGCTCCAAGTTCAGGGCTGCATGCTGCCTTTCAGCAGTTGCGGGCCGCTAGGGGTAGTGGCAGCCGGACTGTCTTCGGCAGTGATGAAAATGTCAAACATCGGGTAAGGGGTACTCCCCTCAAAACTACCTTCGAGGTTATCGTTTACTTTGAGTTGTCCCTGCTTTTCTGGTTCCTTGCCTCTGCCCTGGATCCAAACCACATAAACCTGCTTGGACGGAGTCAGAGCTGTCGGCTTCGCCAAATGCTTGACCTCTATTTTCAGCTGCAGGTTGCCGTTTCGATCGTGGTTCAACTCAGCCTTCCCCACGGCGGCGGGTACCGATGGATCAGCTGTAAGCCGAATATCCCTCGCGTGCGCTAGTCCGGTCAGGGCTAACAACATTGCAATGCATATAGCTGGAAGTGCGCGTCTCATAAAAGTTCCTCCTGCTTTGGCTTGGATGGGGGACACCCGGGAAAGGGTTTGCGTCCGCGAAGGTGGAACAAGTGCGCCTTGTAATTCGCACTCGCCGCCCCCTGAAGCCGAGGCACGGCATGCGCCGCGAATGGAGTGATTACGGCATTATGGGATCTGCGGGCATACCGGACAGCGCACCCACATGCGCAAAGCGATTAGGTTGTTCCTGTTTTTCGTCTGTAATGGCGTCGCCAGATGGCAATAAAGATGCAGCGAAACTAAAAACGTCTCGGCTAGTGTTCTAATCTTTTGGTTTTCAAAGGGGGCTAAAGGATGGCAAGCCAGCCAGTTCCACACAAGCAGCCGGAATCAGGGTCACCGTATTGCTCGGACCCGAACTGTGAATACTGCAAAAAGTTGCGTGAAGTGCACGAACAAATCAAGAGGGGCAGAACCCTGGAGCGCGGGTAGGCAACGGGCAGAAGCGGCGAACCGTTAATGTCTCGCCAAGCCGAGACTCAAACCGGCAGTCTGCAATTTGCCCGTCCCGCTCCTGGTGTTCAACAACAGCAGAGCTGGCGTTTCTTGACGCTTTTATCCAGTATTCCAGACTGGTATTTTTCTTCTAAGTGTCATGACGCTAGGGCCCTCGTTGCCGCGCTTAGCCCTTTGGCTACCGAACGCCGCCGAGGGCCGCTTGTTCCTAGCGAGGGGGAAATTCGCATGGTCGCCAGGGCAACAAAGCGAAGGTGGGCTGGTCGGTGCATCGATGGGCTGCTTTTCGGGATGGTAGGGGCTTCCGTTGCTGGCTTAATTTACGTGTTCGTAAAAGCCAACCGTTAATTTCGGTTAGTACTAGACGGCGCATCCACACGCGCGAGGAACCGCGCGGGTTGAAGGGGGAGAACAGTTTCGACGCGTGACCAGTGGCCAGAGTTGAACCAGCTTTGCTTGTTTCCTAGACTATGACAAAGCAGGGGAGATGAACGGAGGAAAGGAGAAAATCATGCCGACCCAAGAGCAAGAAACTCTCAACGTGAAACTTGTTCACTTCACCAAACAAAATTCTCCCGATGACCGAATCCAACTAGCATTTGCGGTTACTGATGAGCAAGGCAAGGAAGAGATCATCACCGGCGAAATTCCCTATGCTACCGATCTGTTCCGGGTTTCTCAGGAACAAGGATGGGTGAGTACCCGCCGGGGAGCCATGCGGGAGGTTCGTCGCGCGCCCGTGCGAGCGGCTTAACCAAAATTTGATTACATCATTGGCCGTGCTTCGGTGCGGCCCGTTTTTTTTGCGCGAGCGTCGGACGGAACGTCTTCCCACATCTCGGACACTCCAGTTGCTCGCCATCCACATGCTTGCAGTCCGCAAACTGCATCTTGGAGTCGCAATGCGGACAGGTAGTCATTTGTAGTTCGTTGATCCTATCCCAATCGAGTTTGCGGCGGCTGGGCATTCCGGAACCAGGGCTTTTTTAGGATTGGGCCGACTGAACTGCTTTTGCTTCGGATGTTCTAACTACCATGATGGCGTCGAGCCCTGGGAATTGTGGGAGAGGATGGGCAATCAGTTCAGTCACTTCGCCATAAAACACTACAGGCTTACCTTCAACAATATTGTTCACTTTGAATTGGTCACCGATGGCCGGCAAATTAGGAACTTTAACGGAACCGTTCAGCCTCAGCTCACCGCCTTCTTTCATTGCAATGCCGATGTTGTACATTCGCCAATTATAGGGATGGCGAAAACATCAGGTAGCAAACTGGTAGCACGGCAAGGAGAAACTAAAAACGGCCCCACGCGCGATAGACGCTTGGAGCCGCATATTTACTGGATATTTATGGTGCGCCCTGAGAGATTCGAACTCCCGACCTTCTGGTTCGTAGCCAGACGCTCTATCCAACTGAGCTAAGGGCGCGATTGCGAGAATCTATTTGCGATTATAACGGAGATTTTCGGCTTGAGAGGTTTCGATCTTCCAAATCCCAGGGACCGCGATTGCGGGTGGAAGGAGTTACGCCCTCATTATGCTGCCCCAACCTCTGCTGTGGGTAGGATGTGAAACCGGTGTAATGCTTCCCACTGCTCTGACTACGCAATACGTAAACGAAGTACATCAATTCCCTGAAAGATTCGAACTCCCGACCTTCTGGTTTCCGCCGAAGGCGGACTCTATCCAACTGAGCTAAGGGCGCGATTGGGTGGAAGCTAGTTGCGATTATGGCGGAGATTTTCGGCTTGCGAAATTTCGGAATTCTTGCGGAGCGAATAGGTCTGCTGCCCTTCAGTAAGAGGTAAGTACCCAGTAATTCTTGCCAAGCCTCGGCAATTCCTACCTTGCTGGATGGGTCACGATTGCTGTTTTTCAAGCACTTGCAAATGGCCCGAAGGATGCTATCTTTAGTAACAGACGAAGTGGCGCGCAACGGGGCGCACTTGAGAATAACTTCGGCCAGAGGTTTTCTTGGGCGCCCCTTGCATTTTCTCCACACCTTTTTTACCTCGCCAAAACCAGCTTTTCTCGGACGTCCAAGCCTGCGCCGCGCAATAGGTTTGCGACTACAGGCTCTTTGAAGCGTGAAGCGTCGTACTCCACTCGCACGATCTGGTCGTTTTCATCGAAACGAACGCGACGAATGCCGTAAACCTCGCGCACGTTATCCACGGCGCGCATAACGGCCTCGGTCGGCGAGTTGCCGTAGCGGTAAGCGACTTCCATCTGAGTCATTTTCGGCTGAGTTCCTCCACAGGGTAAGATACACCACAGCTTTCGGCGAAACCCCTCCGCTTTGCGATGAATCTATAAATGCTAGTGACCACTCCCGACCGGCTTCCGGCATTCGAGACGCTCCGACGCGTACCTGAAACTCAGAGATGACAACTACTCCTCAATCTTCGCTAATCAAGGATCCTGTCTGCGGAATGTTGCTTGATCCGGCGAAGGCGAAAGCCACGGCCGAGCATGCAGGCGAAACTTACTATTTCTGTTGCACAAGTTGCGCAGAGAAGTTTCAAGTGCGACCTGAAGAATACTTAAAGCTTGCATCATCCCCCCCGGCTTTGGTGACGCTGGGAGCGCCTGGGAAGAGCAATGCGCCGTTGTTTCCCGCCGAGCATCCGGCCGCTCGAAGCTACGTTTGTCTCATGTGCAATGAAGTCCGGCAAACAAAACCAGGGCCATGTCCAAAGTGCGGTATGGCGCTGGAACCGGAGCTTTCAATGTCCCAAACCGAATACACCTGCCCGATGCACCCCCAGATCATTCGCCCGCAACCGGGGAATTGCCCAATCTGCGGGATGGCGCTCGAGCCCCGAACCGCATTCATGAGCGAAGAAGACAATCCCGAACTGCGCGACATGACGCGACGTTTCTGGATCAGCACAATTCTGACGCTCCCGTTGCTTGGAATTGCAATGACCGACATGCTGCCGGGAATGCCAGTGCAGCGTGCGCTCCCTGGCGGATGGCTTACCTGGATTGAATTTGCGCTGGCGAGCCCGGTGGTGCTTTGGGGCGGCTGGCCTTTCTTCCAGCGCGGATGGGCCTCAGTGGTGAACCGTTCTACGAACATGTTCACCTTGATCGCCATGGGCACGGGCGTGGCTTACGTTTACAGCGTCGCCGCCACCTTGGCCCCAGGAATTTTCCCAGCATCGTTCCGCGAAATGAGCGGGAGGCCGGCCGTATATTTCGAGGCCGCGGCGGCGATTGTCACACTGGTCTTACTCGGACAAGTCCTCGAATTGCGAGCGCGCAGCCACACGGGAGCCGCCATTCGCGCGCTGCTCGATCTCGCTCCCAGGACCGCACGCGTGCTTCGGGACAGCAACGCCGAAGAGGATATTCGCCTGGATCAGGTCAAAGTTGGCGATCGTCTGCGGGTGCGGCCGGGAGAAAAAGTCCCGGTAGATGGTGTCGTTCTCGAAGGTCACAGTTGGGTGGACGAATCCATGATCACGGGCGAGTCCGCTCCAGTCGAGAAAACGTCGGGCAGCCGCGTGATCGGCGCCACGGTGAATTCTTCCGGATCGTTCATCATGCGAGCGGAACGGGTCGGAAGTGAAACGCTGCTCTCGCAGATCGTACGAATGGTGGCGCAGGCGCAACGCAGCCGCGCGCCAATCCAGCGTTTGGCCGACAAAGTTGCGGCATGGTTTGTACCCACAGTGATTGCAATTGCGATCGTTACTTTCATTGCGTGGGCACTCTTCGGCCCGGAGCCACGCCTGGCCCACGCTATCGTGAATGCAGTCGCGGTATTGATCATCGCCTGTCCGTGCGCGTTGGGATTGGCGACGCCAATGGCCATCATGGTTGGGACCGGACGCGGGGCGCATGCCGGCGTGTTGATCAAAAATGCCGAAGCTCTCGAGACCCTGGAAAGAGTGGACACGCTGGTTGTGGACAAAACCGGAACGCTTACCGAAGGAAGGCCGCGGGTAGTTTCGGTTTCGACAGCGCACAACATCTCAGAGCAGGAGTTGTTGCTGGTTCTCGCGGCAGTGGAGCAAGCGAGCGAACATCCATTAGCTGCTGCGGTGTTGACTGAGGCTAAGCAGCGCGGCCTGGCTCTTCCGAGAGTGAGCGATTTCCGTTCCTATCCCGGTCGAGGGATCAGTGGGAGGATCGAAGAGCGCCTCGCAATTGCGGGCAATGAAAAACTGTTTTCCGAGATGAAAGTTCCCCTCAATGGTCTTCTAGCAGAAGCCGATAAGTCGCGTTCGCGGGGACAGACTGTGATTTTTGTCGGCATGGAAGGCCAGGCAGCAGGTTGTGTAGGAATCGCCGATCGAGTGAAGGCGTCCACCCCTTCAGCTTTGGCGGAACTGCGAAAGGACGGCCTCAACATCGTGATGCTGACTGGCGACAGCCGAGTGACGGCTGCGGCAGTGGCGCGCGAGCTCGGAGTTCGAGAATTTGAAGCCGAGGTCTTGCCCGAGAAAAAATACGAAACAGTTGCGCGACTCCAAGAGCAAGGCCGGGTGGTGGCCATGGCGGGTGACGGCATCAACGACGCACCCGCCCTGGCACAGGCAAACGTCGGCATTGCCATGGGCACTGGCACAGACGTCGCCATCGAAAGCGCGGGAATCACGCTCGTCAAGGGCGATCTAGGTGGCATTCTCCGCGCCCGAAAGCTCAGCCGCGCAACCATGAGGAATATCCGCCAGAATCTTTTCTTTGCTTTTATCTACAACGCCGTCGGAGTGCCCATCGCCGCCGGAGTACTGTATCCATTTTTCGGATTGCTTCTGAGTCCAATTCTAGCTGCGGCAGCGATGAGCTTCAGTTCGGTATCGGTGATTGCGAATTCCTTGCGGCTGAGAAGTGCGAGGTTTGCTTGACATGGGAGGCCCGGTCACAAACAATGAGCGTTCTCATGTTTCCTGGCACCCACGTCATCGCCGAAATCGTCCTGCGCACAGTCGTCGTCTATCTGGTCGTGCTGGCAGGAGTGCGCCTCAGTGGCAAGCGCGAGGTCGGGCAAATGACCCCCTTCGATTTCACGCTTCTCTTGTTGATCAGCAACGGGGTACAAAACGCCATGACCGGTCCTGACACGTCGCTGATCGGCGGGATCGCAGCTGCGGCCACCCTGCTGCTGATGAACTACGCAGTCGCCGAGCTCTCGGGGACGAACCGCCGTTTCCGCAAGTTCGTCCAAGGCCAACCGACCCTGCTCGTCCATAACGGAGAAGTGATTACCGCGCACATGGCGAAAGAGCACGTCAGCATGGATGAACTGGAGAGGGCCTTGCGTGAGCACGGCATCAGCACCCATCACGATGTAGCGTTAGGAGTGCTGGAGGTAGATGGCTCGATCAGTTGCCTGAAATACGACGAACTCAATCCCAGTGTAAACAATCATCCGGTCCGCAGAAAGTATTTACAAAAGCACCAGTGAAGATCACTTCGTAATCACAACCGGCAACTCATCATAAGGCGTAATTGTCACAGTCAAAGATTTACGCGTATTGAATGCGTCAGCGGTGACCGGGAAACTCACCACAATCGTTCCTGCAACTTTGCTTCCGGGATTAAGCCGCGTCTCGGTGGTCAGGATATTCAACGCGTGCTGCTTCAGATCGGGAAAGGCCTGAAAATATCGTTGTGCATCAACGGCGGGCGCGGCCTCGTCAGTCAACTTGTTTCCGCCCACGTCAGTGGCCGCCTGAATGGCATGAATCCATGAGGGCTTGTCTTCGTTATTCTGCAGGGAGACATTGATGGCGACCATCACCATGTCCTGACCCTGCATGGGTACGACGACTACATCGTCAATGGTCCCGGATGATCGCGCATGCGCGCGATGAGTCAGCGCGTAGCCGGCTGCAATCGCGACTACCACAGCCAGGCATATGGCCACAATTCCCGCCGGCGGCAGACTCTTGCGCGCGGTGCCGTATTCTTCTCCAATGTCGAATGCGGTTTGCGGCTCATGAGTTGAAGGAGTTTCTGGGGCAGGCGCGGGGAACGCAGGCGTTGGATCAGACATGTTGACCTCCTGCTGAGCAGATTGTACTCGCCCGGCAGCCGCTTATGTCGAGTCCCAGCCGTGCTTCATGGCTTTGGCAAACTTCTCGACGGGCAGCGTATTGAGCACTTCAGTCGGAGTAAGCCACGCCCGCCTGGCCTGTAGAACTCCGAAACGAATCTTCTCCATATGGCTGGTGTGATGCGAGTCGGTATTGATGACAATCTTCACGCCGTGCTGCTTCGCCATCCGCAGATGCCGGTCGCAGAGATCCAGCCGGTCAGGATAGGCATTCAATTCCATCGCGACTCGGTTGCGCGCGGCGGCGTCAAGCACCGCATCCATATCGAAGGCGTACGCATCCCGACGCAGCAGCATTCGGCCGGTCGGGTGTCCGATGATGGACACATTTGGATTTGCGACTGCTTTGAGCAGGCGTGCGGTCATTTCTTCCGGAGTCTGGTTAAAATGAGAATGCACACTGGCGATTACCAAGTCCATCTGTTCGAGCACCGAATCCGAAAGATCAAGCGCCCCGTCGGCGAGAATATCTACTTCGATTCCAGCAAAGATTCGGATTCCGCCCAACGATCGATCAACCGCGCGAATTCTCGCGATGTGTTCCACAGCACGCGGGTCATCCAGGCCATTCGCGAAAGCTAGGTTCTTGGAATGATCGGTGATGGCCATGTATTTATAACCCCGCTCGCGGGCAGCTTCTGCCATTTCCTGGATGCTGTTGCGGCCGTCGGTTTCGACGGTGTGCATGTGCACATCGCCTTGCAGGTCCGCCTGAATGATCAACTCCGGCAGGCAATGCTTCTCAGCTAGATCAATTTCGCCGCAATTTTCCCGCATCTCGGGGGGAACGTAGTCCAGCTTCAGCGCAACGTAAATCTCTTCTTCCGTTTTCGAAGCGACAATTTCCTGATTGTCCAAGCGCGACAAGCTGTATTCGCTCAACGTGTATCCCATTTTTAGGGCGCGCTGACGAAGTGCGACATTATGTCCTTTGGACCCGGTAAAGTACTGCATAGCAGCGCCAAAAGAGTCCGGCGGAAGAAAGCGGACATCCACCTGCATGCCGCCGCGCATGCGGAAGCTGACTTTGTTTTCTCCGCGAGCAATGATTTCCATCAGCCCCGGCAGCTTGATGATGTGTTCAATCAGCTTCTGACGCTCTGCGTCATCGCTGCAGGCTGGTCCGGTCACCAGGATGTCGAGATCTCCCACGGTCTCGCGTCCGCGGCGTAAAGAGCCGGCGGGTGTGGCCTTTTCAACTCCCGGATAATCTCGTAGATGCTCAACAATCTTCTCCGCCTGAGTTTCTGCGGTATCGAGCAAGAAGCGGCCAGCGATTCTGCGGTAGTCTTCAATCGCTTTGAGCAGCTTTTGCTCGTGCTTTTCGCCCATACGTGGCAGGATGCGAATTTTGCCTTCGCGCGCGAGTTGCTCCACTCCTTCGAGATCGCAAATCTGATATGCGCTCCAGATCAGACTGATCGTCTTCGGTCCTAGACCCTGCACTTTAAGAAGCTGCAACATGGATGGACGATATTTCTTCAGCAGGTCGGCATGCGCCGAGAGTCTTCCTTCACGAAACATTTCCTGCAAATTTGTCAGCATGCCTTTGCCGATGCCGGCAATAGCGAGCACCTGCTTTGGTTCACTGATCAAATCTGCAATCTGTTGCGGCAACCCTTCTATGGCTTCGGCGGCGTTGCGATAAGAACGGATCCGAAACGAGTCCTGGCCGTCGATCTCCATCAAGTCGGCGGTCTCGTAGAAAATCCCGGCAATGGACTTGTTGTCCACGAAGAGAGACTAAAACAATCCCGCACCAAAGAGGAAGCCAACGAACAGACGAGAAGCTATGGCATGAACATCGTGGGGCGCGTACCAGAAAAGGGGTCGATGAGGCGGAAAGCGTTTATGAAGCCTGGCTCACATTCGAAGCCTTGCTCACGTTTGAGGCTTGCGGTCCTTTCTGGCCTTGCACGATTTCAAATTCCACAGCATCGCCTTCCTGCAAGCTTTTGTAGCCCTCGCTGGAGATCGCGCTGTAGTGAACAAACACATCAGGCCCGTCGTCCCGGCCGATGAAACCGTATCCTTTCGCGTTGTTAAACCACTTCACAGTACCTTTCAAGCGGTCCACGTACGTCTCCTGGGGAAAGGGTTCCAATCCCACCCCGTCCCAAATGTCAGCAATTGTGCGTCCGCTTAAATTGGCCTGTCAAGATAGGAGAGACTTACGTTGCCGAGACCCAGACCCGCTCTGCCTGTCAAGCCAGAGGACGCCCGCAATTGTCTTCGCATCTTGGATGGTACCTTTCATCACCATGGCTACCGCTTTTCTGAGCGGAATGAACTGAAGTGTAATTACTTCATCATCTTCGGGTTGGGCCGCCCCAGGACTAAGACCCCGAGCCAAGTAGATGGACATGGCTTCGCTGACAAATCCCGGGCTGGCCCAGAACCGGAGAACCCGCTTCCAACTTCGGGCGGAGTAGCCCGTTTCCTCTAGGAGCTCGCGTTTCGCAGCCTTCAGCTCATTTTCGCCTTCATCCATCCGTCCGGCGGGAAGTTCGTAGAGAAAGCGCTCCGCTGCGTGGCGATATTGTTTTTCGAGCAGAACGCGTGGGCCGCTGGAGCTTTCGTCCACCGCCAGAATGACTACCGACCCGGAGTGCCGCACTACGTCGCGCCTCACCCGAACCCCTGTGGGTTCAAGTACATCGTCGGTGGTTACCCAGAACACCGGGCCGCGATAGGCTATGCGGGAAGAAAACACGCGTGGTTTCTTGAGAGACTTAGGCATGTGAACAATATAAGTGAGCGGGCGTAGGCTGGGCAGTAGATCGCTTTTGGTGTATCGCGTCTGTTATGCTCCCGGCGTGAAGAGCCTCTCTATCTCAATTGTTGGCGCGGGACGTTTGGGAACGGCACTGGCCGAGCGGCTGAACGAGGCCGGATACTGCATCTCCCAAATCATCGCTCGGACAAACAAGCGCTCGATGGCGAACGCTAGGGCGCTGGCTGAAAAACTTCACGCGCAAGCTGTCAGCATCGGTAAGGTGCAAGTCAGCGGAGACTTGATCTGGTTTTGCGTGTCGGATGAAGAGGTTTCACGAGCCGCAACCGGATTTCCCTCTGGTCAATGGAAGGGTAAAGTCGCTTTCCACTCCAGCGGCGTGTTGACCAGCGAAGCCCTGGAATCTTTGCGGAAACAGGGCGCGCGCGTCGCATCCGTGCACCCGTTGATGACCTTTGTGCGTGGTTCAGTGCCGCAACTGGCAGGCGTGCCTTTCGCCATCGAAGGAGACCGGGCAGCGGTCCGCGTGGCGAAACAAATCGTCCACAACTTGGAGGGACATGCAATCAACGTGCGAAAGCAGGACAAAGTTGCATATCACGCTTTCGCCACCATGGTTTGTCCGTTGTTGGTTTCGCTGCTTGCGGCAGCGGAAAAAACGGCTGCATTGGCGGGTAGGTCTGCCGCCGAGGTACGCCGCCGCATGATGCCGATTCTTCGTCAGACGCTGGCGAATTACGAAGAACTTGGCCCGGCTGGCGCGTTCAGCGGGCCCATTGTTCGTGGCGACACAGAGACGATTCGCCAGCATCTCGCAGCGCTGGCTGCGATTCCTGCAGCAAGGAATGCGTACACGGCATTGGCCAACGCAGCATTGGAATATTTGCCATCGCGAAGCGCGGTCGAGATCCGCGCCGTACTACGGGAGTTTACTCAACAAACAGTTCGCCGCAGTGGGAAACGCACCCGTCCGGAGAGCAGGCGCTCAACTCGTCGAAGGTGAAAGTGCCTGTAGAAACCGCCAGGATTGGCGCGCCCACTTCGCGCGCGGCTTGAACATCGGAGGGAGTGTCTCCAATAAACAGGCTCCGTGCTGTGGTGCCGAGTTGCTGCTGAACATGATTGACAGCGCTTTGAAAAATTCCGGTGCGAGTCTCGCATTCGTCGCTGAAGTATCCGAAAACGAAGAATTCCCGCAGCCCGGCGGCTTCGATCTTGTGCCAGCCTACGGTTTTGAGATTGCCAGAGGCCACTCCTATAAATTTTCCTGCTCTCTGCAGCGATTCTAGGAACTGGACAATACCGGGGCAGACCTGCGGCACAATCTTTCGATGGTTGGTTTCTACTTCCCGGCAAACAACCTCAAGCGCTTTTGGAAGGGCTGCCTCAAAATGTTCTTTCTGAATCCCCGCGCGCTCCAACGCCGCCCGCAAAATCGATAGGTCGGTTTTTCCGTGATAGGGGATGCCTTCAATCGTCGCATCCACGCCGTAAGCCTCGAGCATTGCCTGATGCAGCGCATTCCAGTGCACCAGGTCTTTGGTGACCAGCAAAGTGCCGTCAATGTCGAAGATGTAAGCGTCCGCGTCGGGAAGGAGGACTGTCTCAGGTGAATTCGTTACGGAGTCGATTTTCCTTCGTGAACCTTCGTGCCCTTCGTGGTTCATGCCCTCGCTTCAGCTCAACATGATTCTTTGAATAGAGCGCGCCTTGCCAGTCGAATCATCGCTATCCACCACCACCGCGCAAAGCCGCGGGTCACCGGTAGCGGGCTCGAAGCGCACTGGCATGTTGTTCAGGAAGCGTCCAATGATCAATTCTTTTTTCACTCCAATCACGCCTTCATACGGCCCGGTCATACCAACGTCGGTTATATAAGCCGTGCCCCCGGGCAGCACCCTTTCGTCAGCGGTGGGAACGTGCGTATGGGTTCCAACAACGGCGGTAACACGCCCGTCCAGATACCAGCCGAGCGCGATTTTCTCTGAAGTAGCTTCCGCGTGAATGTCCACAAAAATGATCTTTGCCTTTGCCTTCAGTTGGTTCAGCAAGCGGTCGGCGGTACGAAAGGGATCATCATTGGCCGCCATGAAAATGCGTCCTTGCAAATTGATCACAGCGTAGGGAACGTCATTCTTGCGCCCCTCGTAGAGCCCGCGTCCCGGCAAGTCCGCGGCGTAGTTGGCGGGACGCAACACCCGCCGCGCCGGACCGTGTGCGTCTCCATCCACGGATTCGAAGTACTCCACGATCTCGCGCTTGTCCCAGATGTGGTTGCCGGTGGTGAGCACATCAATGCCAAGGTCGAATAGATCCTCGGCCAGAGCAGGCGTGATGCCGAATCCTGCGGCTGCATTCTCTCCATTTGCCAACACCAAATCAATCGAGTGCTCACGAACCAACCCCTTCAGCCGCTCGCGCACAATGGAACGGCCGGGGCGCCCAAAAATATCGCCAATGAACAAAATACGCATTCAGTTTCGATGGTATCACGCAGAAAATCTACTCGCGCCCGGCAGCGGGAAGAGCTTTTAACCGCAGAGTTCGCAGAGAAAACCCGCACAGTTCGCGAAGAAAAGCCCTTCTTTGCGATCTTTGCGAGTCCTTTGCGACCTTTGCGGTTAAAGGCTTTTGATGTTGGTTATGGCGCGGTCGTTAATTCTGCCGTTTTCAAAAAATCGTAGTTGCCGGAAGGGTTGAGGTTCAGATTGCTCACCCGTTTGGAATAGACGATCACGTTATCGAAGTACCAGAGATCAACATAGGGCAAATCTTCGGCAAGTATGCGCTGGAGCGCCGCATACTCCCGCTTGCGGGCGCTCTGGTCAACTTCCATTCTGCCCTTATTGATGAGCGCGTCCACTTGAGGATTCCGGTAGTACTGCCGGTTAGCGCCGTTCGGGATGATACGCGCCGAGTGGAACGCGTATTCAAAGATGTCGGGGTCTTCGTTTCCGCCCACCCAGCGCAGCGAATACACCTGAAATTCTCCATGACCGACATCCGCGAAGAAAGTAGCAAATTCAAAGCTGCGAATATCGAGCGCGATACCAACTTCTCGAAGCTGCTGCTGAAAGACGGCAGCCATGGCGCGCGAGCTCTCTTCGGTTGAGGTCTTCATTGTCAGGTGAAAACGCGCGCCGTTGGTTTCCGGATATCCCGCCGCATCGAGCAACTCGCGGGCCTTCCGCGGATCGTGAAGGTATTGACGGACATTGGCATCGTAGGCCCAGCTCTCAGGCGGCAGAACACTGGACGCCGGACGCGCCGCATCGCGCATCAGGTAGTGGATCAATGGCCCGCGGTCGAGGGCATATGCGATGGCCTGGCGCACGCGCACATCCTTGAGAATTGGATCACGCAGATTAAAGGCCACGTAGCCGAGCACCGTCCCCGGGCCGCGGAGAACATTCACCCTCGGCTCTTGCGCCAGAGTAAGCACCATGTCGGGAGTGAGCGCGTTGATTTCCAAGTCAGCGCTGCCTTTGCGTAACTCCAATGCACGCGTGGTGGTGTCGGGCACAACGATAAAGCGTACGCGCTTGAGCTTCGCCGTGTTGCCCCAATAGTCGTCATTCCTCTCGATGACAACCTCTTTGTCCTGCTCGGCGCCGACAAAGCGAAACGGCCCGGAACCAATCGGGTTTCGGCTGATTTCATTAACAGTTCCGTAGGGAACAATGCCCATTCCTTCCCCGCCCGCCAGATTCCAAAGAAGAGCGGCCCACGGTTCCTTGAGGTGGAAAACTACGGTTCTGTCATCCGGTGCCTCGATGTGATCCACAAAACGATATGCACCGGCCTTGGTGCTGCGAACTTTTCCCTGCAGCAGGGAATCGAAGCTCCACTTCACATCGCGCGAAGTGAGCGGACGACCATCGCAGAACTTCACTCCGGTGTGCAGATGAAAAATGTAAGTCTTGGGATCAGGGATATCCCAGCGCTCCGCCAGTCCCGGCTTCACGCTCAGGTGCTCGTCGCGAGAGAGGAGATTGTCGAAGAGCAGGCCGTCGATTCTTTCCGACTGCGCGTCCAGACCAACCCGCGGATCGAGATTGGTAGGGCTCGACTCGATAATCATGACCAGCGTGTCTGCGTCAGGTTTGCTGGAGCAGGAGAGCAGCCAAAAGCAGGATGCGAGGGCAAAAAACCGCACAAAATATTTTCCCCAGTGCGAGGGCAAACACCTGCCTTCGTATCGTTGACCTGACGGCTGATGGCTGACGGCTGATGGCTGATCTCTCATCCGCATTGCAAGGCCATTTCGTACAGGTTGTTCACCGTGTTCCAGTTCCGCATGGTGCCCGTGACAGACAATACGCGATCCAGAGGGTGTTTCCACAGACTGCTTCCCGATACCCCATTTGGGAAGTAAAAATAGATTTCTGTTCCTAAGCAGCAGGCGCGATCCGGAGGCATAGTAAGCTCCTGCAGTTTTTTCAGAGCCGCAGCCGTGGGAACATCCGAGAGGAAAGTAACATGAAGTTTCGTCCGATCAATGCCCTCTTCTTTCAAGAGCGGGTTACCTTGAATGATCTTATTCATTTCTTCTCTGTTTCTCGACATGACATCAACCGAAAAACCGAAATCGCTGGCGATCCGTTCCTCGACCTTCTTAGACAATGCAGCCGGAGAAAGCTTCGCGGCCTGAAGGATTACGTTCCCGCTCTGGATGTAGGTCTTGACCTGCTGGAACCCCAGTTCCTGGCACGACGCTCGCAGCTTTTCCATCTTCATCCGCTTGTGCGGACCAACGTTAATTCCGCGCAACATGCAAATGTAGATCGGCATAGGAAAATCAGTTGTCAGTGATCAGTGATGAGTGGCCAGTGGACGACGTTGATTTTACTGTCCACTAGCCACTGGCTACTATTCTCATGGAAACGAAATCTTTCCCAGCACCGCAGACCGCCGTGCCCCAGTTGCCGAGGGCACATTTGACGGCCGGCGGTTCCAGGTCTCAAACGCCAGCACCGCGAAGGCGACGGCCTCTTTGGCTTCCGAGGGGATTCCGAACTCGTCGGACGAGCGCAGACGCAGTCCTGAGTCGCGCAGTTCGTCGGCAAGCCAAGCCATGAGAGTAGGGTTTTTGGTGCCGCCACCTGAAACGATAACCTCCGAAAAGCTCCCCCTGGGCAGAACAAACCGCCTTACGGCATCGCCAATAGATCGCACGGTCAAAGTAGTTGCGGTGGCGATTACGTCCCTCGATGGCGTTCGTGTGGGGGCGGACGCCCTGGTCCCCCCACCCCGGACGAGGGCGTCCGGGGCTACACTCGCGCGTGAGGCTGCCCCACCCTTTGTGCCTTTCAAAGGGTGGGGGAAACCACAGGCGCGCAGAAACTGGCGAGCGAAATCTCGTCCAAACTCCTCACGTCCGGTGGTCTTGGGCGGCTTCTGGCGGAAATAGCTCTCACGCAGCAAGCGCGTGATTACGTCTTCAAGCACGCGTCCGGACGCGGCCAGCTTTCCATCGCGATCGAAAGGTTTCTTGAACAAATCCTCCGTTAGGGCATCAATCACCATGTTCCCAGGCCCAGTGTCGAAGGCGATGATTTGGTCGAGCGGTGCGTCGGCGGAAATTGCCGTCAAGTTGGCTATGCCACCAAGATTTAGCGCGATGCGGCCCACGCGCGAATCACGGTACAAAATGTAATCGAGATAGGGTACCAAGGGCGCCCCCCTGCCTCCGGCGGCCATATCGGCAGGACGAAAATCGGAAATTACCGGAATGCCGGTCCGCGCGGCAATGACGGAACCTTCTCCTGTCTGCCAAGTTACCGCGAGCTTTCGCCCCAAAAAGCTCGCCGCAACACCTTGATGATAGAGCGTCTGACCGTGGCATCCGACCAGTTCCGCCTTCAGGCGCAGCTTCTTCTGCGCAGACGACACCGCCTCCGCATATATTTCGCCCAGCAGGAAATTCAATCGCGACAGATCAGCGACGCTCGCGCTCGGCGAATTCATGGAGGCTAGTACCATGCGCCGCACCTCCGCGGGATATGGGAACTCCGCATGGCCGAGGAGTTCAATGCCACTATGCTGCCACCTTGCCTTGAGTGAGGCCGAATGACTCCGCCGTCCGATCTGTTTGTGACTTGAGCGCGGCTTACTAAAACGAACGAACGCCACATTGACGCCATCAGCCGACGTCCCACTCATCACCCCGGCGACGATCATCCTCTGGCCCCAGCCTTGGCTCCGGCGGCGGCCCCAGCCGAGAGCGCTTCAAACCGCACCCGCTCGCCGAACTCCCAGAGCTGGCGGGAGAGCCGGCTGATCTTTTCGGGTGATGGTGTCGGCGCCCGGCGCTTCAGCTCGGCGAATTTTTTCTTGAATGCCGCCACGCGCATCGCGGATTCGAGCACGCGCTGCCGGAACCCCGGATTCCGTTGGGCTTCGCGCACCATAGCTTCGTAGGCGCGCTCCACGTTTTTCGGTTCATGGCAGATCAGGCACAAATCTCCACCCGCGCGAACGAATCCCATGGCGGCTTTATCAATTGGTGCGGCTTTGAGCACCCCCCCCATCTCCAGATCATCGGAGCCGATCAGCCCACCATAACCGATTCGCCGTCGCAGCACATTCGAGATCCACTTTTTCGACAACGAAGCAGGTAGCGTGTCGCGAGTGACCCCGGGATAATTCGCGTGGTTGACCAGCACCATGGGAAGCTCGCGTTTCATCACGCGATAGGGAACCAGGTCCTGTTCCCAAAGCTTGTGGAACGATTTCTGGATGACCGGCAAGTCGTGATGCGAATCCAGGTTGCCTTCGCCGAGTCCGGGGAAGTGCTTGCCCGCCCCGATTACTCCCGCAGATCGCAACCCTGCGAGGAATTCCCGCCCGTAGAGAACTACAGCTTTGGGGTCAGTGGAAAAAGCCCGCGAACTCATCACCGAGCGTGACGCCTCAAAGGCCAAGTCGAGGACGGGAGCAAAGTCTACGTTGAAACCCATCGCCCTACATATTTTTCCGATGACTTGCCCGTGCTTACGAAACAGTTTGCGGTCGCCTGTGGCAAACACGTCCGCGGCCGAGGGCGCCGGACCGGTGACATTGCGGAAGCGATCCACGCGGCCACCTTCGAGATCCACGCAGGTGAAGAGCGGCTCGCGAACGCAGGCCTGGCAGTCCTTGAGCAGTCGGTGGGTCTGCTGGGCATTGACAATGTTGCGCGCGAAAAGGATCACTCCCGCGGGCTGAATGCGGGTGAGCAGGGCGGCGAGCGGCGACAACATCTCGATGCCATCGAAGCCGATGATCAGCAGATGGCCGGCGGCGGATTCGATTCCGCTTGTTTTCTTGGTAGCCATGTAAACGAAGAGTTTACTGCACTTGCTTCTTCAGCTCCGCCAAGAGGTTCAGCGCTTCCAGCGGAGTCAAGCGGTTGGGATCCAATTCGCGTAGCTTTTCCAGCACCGGCTGAGATAGGGGAGTAAAGATGGTGAGCTGCGCCGTTCTGGGCGCCGGGGACTCTCCGGACAATTGCGCGCTCACCTGAGCTTCCGCGTTTTCGTGTTCCGCCAGCACCTCGCGCGCCCGGCGCACCACTTCATCCGGCAATCCAGCGAGCTTGGCGACTTCGATTCCGTAGCTGCGGTCAGCCGCGCCCGGCTCGACTTTCCTCAGGAAGACAATCCCGCTGCCGGTTTCCTTCACCGCGACGTGATAGTTCTTCACCCCCGAAAGCTGCTCCGCCAGTTCAGTCAGCTCGAAGTAATGGGTGGCGAAGAGGGTCTTGGCCCGGGTGCGGGCGTGCAGGTACTCGACCGCCGCCCAAGCGATGGCCAGGCCATCATAGGTCGCGGTCCCGCGGCCTACTTCATCCAGCAGAATCAACGACCGCGGAGTAGCGGTGTGCAGAATGGCGGCGGTCTCCGTCATCTCCACCATGAAAGTCGAACGCCCGCGCGCCAGATTGTCGCTCGCCCCAATGCGGGTGAACACCCGGTCCACGATTCCCAGTCGGGCTCGTTGCGCGGGAACAAATGATCCCATCTGCGCCAGGATGACGATCAACGCCGTCTGCCGAAGATAAGTGGATTTGCCGCCCATGTTCGGTCCGGTCAGAACGAGAATCGCGTGCGTCGTCGAGTTCAGGAAAAGGTCGTTGGGAACAAAGCGTTCGGAGGAAGCGAACTCCTGCTGCTCAATCACGGGATGGCGCCCGGCGACAATTTCTATGTCAGAGGTCTCGTCGAATTGCGGCCGGCAGTAATTCCTGAGGGCCGCCAGGTGAGCAAATGCCGCCAGAACATCCACTTCGGCCAGAGCCAGGGCAGTTTGCCGGATGCGGCGGGCTTCTCCGGCGATCGCGGCGCGCAGCTCGACAAAAATCCGCCGCTCGATCTCGACGATCTTCTCCTGCGCGTCCAGAATCTTGGCTTCGTATTCTTTCAACTCCGGAGTAGTGAAGCGCTCGGCGTTGACCAGCGTCTGCCGCCGCTCGTAGTCGGGCGGTACCAGGTGGAGGTTCGATTTCGAAATTTCCAGGTAGTAGCCGAATACCGAATTAAATCGGACCTTAAGCGAAGTGATTCCCGTACGCTCGCGCTCACGCAATTCCATTTTCACCAGGAATTGCTTACCGTTGCGGCTGAGCTCGCGCAGTTCGTCGAGCTCGCGGTCGGCGCCAGGTTGAACGACGCCACCGTCGTTGAGCGAAATCGGCGGCTCCGGAATAATCCTGGTTTCAATTCGCTCGCGTATATCAGCCAATTCATCAATCCCGGCGTGAAGGGACTGCAAGCGTGCGGAAGATAATCGCGCCAAAGCCGCGCGCACTGCCGGAATCCGCCCCAGCGACGCCGCCAGCGCCAGCAAATCGCGGGGATTGGCGGTTTCAAGCGTCACCCGGCTGAGCAAGCGTTCGAGATCGAGTACGCCTTCCAGCGCGCGCCGTAGTTCCTCCCGGGCAATTGTCTGCTTGACTTGCTCATCCACCGAGTCAAGGCGAGCTTGGATTTCGCTCGCGTCAACCGACGGCCGCAGCATCCAGGCCCGCAGCAGGCGCTTGCCCATGGGCGTGACGGTTGCATCCAGCGAACGAAACAGAGTCACTCCGGCATCGGTTCCGGCGAAGAGCGGCTCGATTAACTCGAGATTGCGCACCGTAACCGCATCGAGCACCAGGCAGTTCTGCCGCTCGTAGAAGCCAATGCGGTCCACGTGGTCGAGGGTGCCGCGCTGGGTGTGGCGCACGTAATAGAGAATCGCTCCCGCCGCCGCCGCGGCCGCCGGCTTTCCGGCAAGGCCAAGGCCTTCGAGCGAGAGCACGCCGAAATGGTTTTCGAGCAGCGGGATAGCGTGGTCGGGGGCGAAGATCCAGTCTTCGAGTGGGGTCTCCGCCCAGGGGGACCCGGCAAATTCTCGGACGGGCGAAACGCCCGTCGCTCCACGACCCTTGTCAAAGAGCGGCGCCGCAGAAGCGTAGAGCAGCTCTTTCGGCCGCAATTGCAGCAACTCGTCTTGGATGCGTTTCTCCGCGCCTTCGCCAGAGAACTCCGTGGCCCGGAACTCGCCAGTGGACAGGTCCAAAGCTGCAAATCCAGCGCGGTCACCGGATGAAACCACTGCCGCGAGAAAGTTGTTTTCCTCGGAACCCAGCGAGGAATCCGCCGCCGTCCCCGGCGTGACCACGCGCGTGACTTCTCGCCGCACCAATTGCTTCGCCAGTCGTGCGTCTTCCACCTGATCGCAGATGGCGACTTTGTATCCCTTGCGAATTAGCTTCGAGATGTAACCTTCAGCGGCATGGAAGGGAACCCCGCACATGGGAATGGCGATCCCCTTTTCCTTGTTCCGCGAGGTCAGAGTGATCTGGAGTTCTTTGGCTGCCAGCACCGCGTCATCAAAAAACATCTCGTAAAAATCACCCAGCCGGAAAAACAGAAGCGCCGAGGGATGATCTTTCTTAATTGCGGAATATTGCCGCATCAGCGGCGTGGATGGTTCAGTCATTCAGTTGCCAGTACTCAGCTACTAGCTTCTAGCCGCTAGCTTCTAGCAAACCTTCGCTTCGCGATTGCTAGTAGCTAGTAGCTGCTTTGCGCGGATTATAGCAAGCACTCTGCCTGTGCCATCCGTGGAAAACTGGTCCCTACGACCCCTCGTGCGATAATTCCCTCCACCAATGGAACTGCGCAAGGATCCTCTGACTCGCTCGTGGGTGCTCACCGGCGACGACATCCCAGAAACCGCGCCCCGGCCGGTTACCCAGTGCCGTCTTTGCCCCGGTTCGCAGACCCGGGCGCAGCAGGTCTCAAGCCGCGCCAGCATTTCGGGCGGCCCCTGGTCGGCGCGCGCCATCGTGCATCCCGACGCCATCTACCACATCGAAGGTTCACCCGACCGGCGTGGAGAGGGGCTTTACGACCGCATGCCCACCCTGGGCGCGCATGAAGTCCTCGTCGAGAATCCCAAGCATGACCGACAACTATGGCATGCCGATGATGCTGAGATTGAACAATTTCTTCTTCTCGTCGCCCAGCGTATTCAGGACCTGAAGGGAGACGCGCGCTTCCGCTATATCAGCATCTTCAAGAATTTCGGCCTCGGTTCCGGGCAGGAGTTTGAGCATCCCAATTCCGAGCTCGCGGCCACGACCTTCATTCCCCGCCGGGTGCTCTACGAACTTCGCGCCGGCCTCGATTATTTCAAGCAAAAAGAGCGTTGCGTGTTTTGCGACATCCTGGCACAGGAGATGAACACCGGGCAGCGCATCGTGGAAGTCAGAGGAGATTTCGTCGCCCTCTGTCCTTACGCCACGCGGGTGCCATACGAGACCTGGATTCTACCCCGCACCCATGATTCCGCCTTTGAGCGTTTCGCGTTAGCGCATCCCGGTAGCATGCGTGATCTCGGCAGTCTGCTTCGGCGCACCCTGCAACGCATTCGGACCATCACCGAGTCGTTTCACCTGGTGTTTCACACCTCGCCCAACACCTTTCACGGCTCAACCAGTCTTGGCTACTGGAAAACTCTCGACGAGGATTATCACTGGCACATCGAAATCTTGCCCATCCTGGCAGCCAAAGCCAAGTCCTACACCTTCAAAGAGGTGTATTACTCGCCAGTGTCTCCCGAAACTGCAGCCAAGCGACTGAGGGAAGTGCAGGCGGAAAGTTAGGTCGTCGCTATTTCCCGCTGGCTTGCAGGATTCGGTTGATTGTTTGTCTGGTCCCGTCGATAGCGCTTACTACCGGAGCATGCGAGTACGCAGCCTCTGGCGGCGCCACTCCCCAAAGCTTGCCGGGTTCGTACACCGCAACGTAGTCCCAAACCACGGATGAGCGATCGGTTTCTCCTAAGGAGCGGGACACAAGGTGTTCCTTGTCCCAATATTGAGACACTCGCAAATCAGAAAGCCGGCGCAGAGTGGCAGTCGAGGGCGCGCCGAAGTCCGTCGGTAGCACGGGTTCCCAAATTACAAAGACTCTGATCCTTGGATCGGGCTGTTCCGCGAGCAGTTTTTCGAGTGCAGAGGCCCCCTGCAGGCAGACGGCTCAAGTGGGTGAGAGCATCACCAGCACTCGAATGGAATTCGGCGATTTATTGAACTCGTCCTTCAGGGACGCAACATTCGAAGTGTTCAGGCGCACCAGCGCGTGCTGCCACTCAGGGGCCGTGCTTCCCCCGTAGAGGTAGTAGATGATCAGAACAGCGACGACAGCCAGACCGATCAAAATTCTGCGTTTATTTTTCATTTCAGCCCGCCAGAAGATTTGCAACCAAGTTAGCCATCGCCTGAGGAAAAAACGTAAACGCCACCACCAGAGCCGCGGAGACCCACAGGAGCATCGTGCTTACGATGTTCAGCCGGCGATGGCACTGCCTCGCCCGCCAAGCCTGGTAAAAACCCAGCGCCACAAAAGCCAGTGAGGATGCAACCAAGAAGGGTCGAATTCGTACAAAGAACGCCGAAGTCCCCGCCGTTCCAGCGGCGAACAAGAATGGCAGGAGCGGCAGGCAGCAGCTGGTTGCCAGGATGGCGCTCCCCAGCGCCGCCAAACTGGCAAAAACCGTACCCCTTGATGGGCGGGGATCTTCTGCCGGCGCATTAGTCCTTGCCAGCATTTCTCTCCTTTTCCTTGGCCGCAGAAATTGCCTGCTGCAACATTTCTTCCGAGGGCAGCCGGTCGCCTCCGGAATACAGCCGGCAGGTGAGTCCAAAAGGCTGTGGCGCCCCGGGTTCGGCGTCCCCTCCGTTGATGCGGACGGTCGGAGAACCGGGGAATTGAAACGAGCGCGCCGCCTCGTAATCGTTGACAGGGATCTCGTGAACCGGAAGATCAATCGCCTCCGCTCGCAGCACTTTCTTGAGCCTGCGAATCGCGGGCTCATGGTTTGGGCAGCCAGGCACGTAAAGAACTTCGATCAACATGACGCTACTTTCTTCCCGTTAGGATTGGCGAGCACGGGACAGCTTCTCGGCGCATGGCCTTTCCGGTGCCGCCACTCGCGATTGCATTTTTGCAGGTCCCGATCGAGTTCCTGCTCAAGCTGTTTCAGTTCGCGGATTTTTGAGCACACCTGTTTCAGCTTCGCGGTTAGCAGGTTTCTGACCTCAGCGCAGGCTTCCCGCCGGTGTTCCCGCAAATCCAAGAGCTGCTGGACTTCACGCAAGGAAAAACCCAGGCTTTGCATTTGCCGGATGAAGCTCAGGCGGGCGACATCTGCATTGGTATAAATCCGGAAGCGGCCAATGGTGCGAGGCGCTTTGGGAAGCAGCGCGCGCCGTTCATAGAAACGAATCGCGTCGACGCTGAGGGCGGTTAGCTTGGCTACTTCGCCGATCTGCATTACGCTGGCGGGCTGCTCGGAAGCCTTGCTCATGGGGAAAAGGATACACTCTGGACTACTGTCCAGAGTCAAGTGCCCTTGAGGACCGGCTCCTCACCTGATTGTGCGAAAGCTCTTAGCCACGCAAAGAAAAGCCGCAAAGGACGCCAGGGAAGAGCCTTTCTCCGCGAACTCTGCGATTCTTCTTTGCGAACTTTGCGGTTCAAGTCTTTGGCTTTTGCTCTTGCGATTAAAGGCTTTCGCTCGCCCCGCCGCCCAGCTTCTCAAAGAACAAGCAGATGGATTCGATCCCGCGATAGAAATTGGGAATATGGAACTTTTCGTTGGGCGCGTGCAGGTTGTCATCAGGCAAGCCGAATCCCATCATCACCGATGGAATCTTCATGACGTCCTGAAAATCAGTCACAATTGGAATCGAGCCGCCGGAGCGGATGAAGACCGTGTCTTTCTTAAACACATCGTGTAGCGCTTCGGTCGCGGCCTTGATGTATTCATTGTCTGTGCCCACCACGCAGGCCGGTCCTTTGCTCCAAACTTTGATCTTGGTCTCGATTCCCTTGGGGGTTAGCTTCTTCACATAAGCCGTGTAGCGCTTCAGGATGTCGTCGGGATCCTGATTGGGCACCAGCCGCATGGAAACTTTGGCCTGCGCCCTCGCCGGAATCACGGTTTTCGCTCCGGGCGCGGTAAACCCTCCCGGCATGCCGTGCACTTCAAGCGTAGGTCGCGCCCAGGTGCGATAGAGCACCGAATATCCCGGCTCGCCGGTCAGCTTCTTCGACCCAACTTCTGTCTTGCGATAGTGCTCGTCGTTGAACGGCAGCCTCTTCCAGGCTTTGAGTTCGGCGGCGCTGGGGGCTTTCACGTTCTTGTAGAAGCCCGGAATGAGGACGTGGCCCTTGGCGTCTTTTAGTTTGCTGATGATTTCAATCAGGGCGAAAAATGGGTTCGGGGCGGCGCCGCCGTACATGCCGGAGTGCAGGTCAACTTTCGGGCCAACAGCTTCTATCTCGGTGTAAACGAGTCCGCGCAGCCCCACACACAGTGTCGGAAGATCGGGCGCAAACAATTCGGTATCGCAGACCAGGGCAAAATCAGCTTTCAGTTTCGCCTTCTGCTTGCGAACATATTCAGCGATGGACTCTCCTCCAACCTCTTCTTCGCCCTCGATGATGAACTTCACGTTGATCGGCAGCTTGCCGCCGTGCCCCTTCATCAATGCTTCGATGGCTTTGACTTCCATCCACAGCTGGCCTTTGTCATCCACCGCGCCCCGCGCATACACGTTGTTATTGCGCTCGGCCGGCTCAAAGGGAGGCGAGATCCACTCATTCAGCGGATCCGGAGGCTGCACGTCGTAATGAGCATAGCAAAGGGCGGTCGGTCTCCCCGCGGCGTGCAGCCAGTCGGCATAGATCAGGGGATGCCCCTTAGTCGAAACCACCTCGACGTTCTCCATGCCAATGCGGCGCAGCTCGCTGGCCACATAGTCGGCCGCGCGCTGTACGTCGGGCTTGTGCTCCGGCAGGGTGCTGATGCTGGGAATCCGCAACAGGTCTTTCAGCTCATTGAGAAAACGTTGCTGGTTCTGGCGGGCAAAAGCGACGGCGGGGGAGGCCATGGGAAGTCCTTTCGCTGCGGTTGAAATTCAGTATAGCGAAATAGAAAGATCTATTTCACCACCGGAGACACGGAGACACAGAGAAACTGTTTCGTTACTTGCTATACAAAACATATTTACTGAAGGTGTCCCATTTCTCCTGACTCGGCCTTTTCTGTGTCTTCGTGGTGAATCCTGTTTTCTCAGGCACTGAATCGCGAAGGAGAAAGGGGCGTGAGATCCTGCGAGAGCGGTTCGCGCATTATGAGGGAGGTCATGATCTGCGCTGTGATTGGCGCCAGCAGAATGCCGTCGCGGTAGTGGCCGGTCGCAACCAAATATCCTGCCGTGGAAGTTTCTCCCAATATTGGCAAATCGTCCGGCGTTCCCGGACGCAAGCCCGCCCAATCCTCGTGCACTTTGCAATCAGCCAGGCCCGGGGCTAGCTCAAGTGCTGCATGAAAGAGACGCTGGATCGTATTCACATCCGTGTGCTTGTCGTATCCCGCGTTTTCCAGGGTCGAGCCGATAACAATCCGGCCATTGCTGCGCGGCACAAGATAGACTTCGTCCGCTCGCACTACATGTTTGAGCGCCACTCCTCCCACAACCGCCAGCATCTGCCCTTTCACCGGTCGTACCGGAAAGCGCTCAGGACCGACGCATCCCGACCATGCCCCGGCGCAGTTCACGACGATGGCTGCTGAATAAGATGTCTTCTCAGTCTGCACTTCGGTCACGCGATCGCGGTTAACAAGCAGGCGAGTGACCTCGGTTCCCGAGGAAATATCCACTCCCCGATGCCGTGCTGCTTTGATTGTTGCCGTTACTAGGGTGCGGGGATCAACCGAACGCTCACTCATGTACGCTGCCGCGATTTGCTTTTGATCGTGTAGGGGCGGACGCCCTCGTCCGCCCGGGGCCACACCAGAAGGCACAGTCGTCGCCAGAGCGGGTTCGGCTGCCTGCAGCTTCTCTAACGAAATCGGTTCCGCAGCCTCAGGAAAGTGGCCCTCTGACGAAAGCAAAATCGTGCCCTGAGCTCGAAGATCAACCTTCATCCCTGACTCATCTTCGAGCTCATGCACAAATTCGGGATAGAGCCGCGCGCTTTCCTCGGCAAGATCTCTTAGCGCGGACGGAATTTCCAGACCGGAAGCAGCCAACATCCCCGCCGCCGCATAAGAAGCTTCACGCCCCGGCTCTCTGCGGTCCACGATCAGCACTCGCAGGCCTTGCTTGCGCAGCGAGATGGCAAGCGAAAGCCCAATAATTCCGGCGCCGATGATGATGACATCCCAGGTCTTCACCAAGGCATTGTAGAAGAGTACGGGAGGGCACGACTTTTAGTCGTGCCGCTTGGTGGCGCGGGCGCAGAGGCGGCTTCAGCCGCTCAGCGGTTCGCTGCGATACACGGTCCTCAGGAGCTAAAGCTCAAATCAGGGAGCATTTTGTCGGCACGGCTAGAAGCCGTGCCCTCCCGGGAACCATGCAACGGCAGGAATACGAACCGTGCAGCATTGAAAGACGGCAACAGCCAAGGGCCTATAGCCGGCTCAAATATTCCACAATCTCCGCCTGGCTCCAATTGACCGGACCAATAAACTTTCGCCGAATGGTGCCGTTGCGATCGATGATGTAACTCTCGGGAAATTTGAACGTCCCGTAGCGTGCGGCGACAGGGGCGGTCACCCCTTTATCGTTTTTCTGGCCAGGGTCACGCACTGTCAGCAGATCAATGCCGTGATCCTTCAAAAATTTGTGATAGTCGCTGGCGTCGTCGTCCACACTGACCGCCAGCACGGTCACGCCCTTTTCCCGCATCTGCCTCTGCATCTCGACCAGTGACGGCATCTCTTCCACGCAAGGCGGGCACCATGTGGCCCAAAAATTCAAGACGACGATCTTGCCGCGCATCTGGCTAAGGCTAACGCTGCGGTCGGAATCCTGAATGGTGAAGTCCGGCGCGGCCTTGCCGATGCTGGAGGGCTTCGAACTGCTGTAACAGCCAGTAAGGACGAGCGCGAAGGCGCAGGCTAAAACGACGGCGTGGAGACGCACATCGATATAATAAACAATTGACGGTGGAGAAGCCCTGCTACTCGAATGCGAGCAGAGTAATCGTGTTCACACTCTTCAACTGATGTCATCCCGAACCGGCCCGCCGAAGGAGGGCGGGAGAGGGACCTAACGTCAGCTGGCGCGGCCGATGCAGTAAGGCAACGCCCTTTTATGCATGTGGCAAGTTACGGTTTCGATTACGCTCGTGATGATGCGTACGCATCGGGAGGTCCCTCTCGCGCCCACTTTCAGCGTGCGCGTTCGGGATGAGAATCGTGGGATTGCGGTTGAAATGAAAAGTTAGCATGGGCGTCCCGTTAGTAAGTCGATGATAACTAATGACCATCCCGTTGTTTCAGTCATCGTTCCCGCGCGGAACGAGGAAGCCTGCCTGGGCGCGTGCCTGGAATCACTGGTCGCTCAGACGGGAATCGCGTTCGAAATTATCGTCGTTGACGACGATTCAAGCGATCGCACCGCCGAAATCGCACGATCGTTTTTGAGTCGCAAGCATTCCCCGGACGAGGGCGTCCGGGGCTATACGAGTCATTTCGAGGCAGCCACAAGCCACGTAGGGGCGGACGCCCTCGTCCGCCCGCGTCCGGCGGGGTCTTCGCCGGACGGAGTAGCCGTCCGCCCTCAAATAACCGTCATCTCCGCCCCGCCGCTCCCAGATAACTGGACGGGCAAGAACAACGCCATGTCTGCTGGCGCGAAGGTTGCGAAAGGGAAGTGGCGGCTGTTCACCGACGCCGACACCTTCCACAAGCCGGGATCGCTGGCCCGCGCCGTCGCCGAAGCCGAGCAACACGGGGCGTCGCTGCTTTCCTATTCTCCCGAGCAGGAGGTGCGCGGCTTCTGGGAGAAGGCGGTCATGCCGGTGATCTTCGCCGAGTTGGCGGCCACGTATCCTCCCGACGCGGTGAACGACCCGGCTTCACACATTGCGGCCGCGAACGGACAGTACTTGATGATTTCGCACGAGGCTTACGACGCCGTTGGCGGACACACAAAGATCGCAGGCGATCTACTGGAAGACGTCGCCATGGCGAGTCTGGTGAAGTCCTCGGGCCGCAAGATATTCTTCCGCTACGGTGGCGATGCCGTCCGCACTCGCATGTACCGCAGCTTCGTTCAAATGAGAGAAGGCTGGACCAAGAACTTGGCACTGTTGTTTCCATCGCCGCGAGGCTTAGCTTTGTTGCGCTTGGCGGAATTCCTTCTGCTTATTGGAAACTTCGTTGCCGCGATTTGGGCCAGCTTGTCCGGAAGCTCCAACCTGGCATTGCAGACTTCGTTGCTGACACTAATTCTGGCGGGCGGGTTCTGGATGCGAATCCGCAGAGCTCATTGCTCGGTGCTGTCGAGTTTACTCGCGATCTTCGGTCTCCCGATTTTTGCGAGTCTGTTGATGCGATCAACCGCGCACGGGGGCAACGTGAATTGGAAGGGAAGGGCGTACACCAAGCCAGAAACGCTGGTTCTTTCATGCAGGAGACACTGAATGCCGGAAGAAAAGTTACTTAAGCTCCAGCCTCTGCGATGGCCTCACATTGTGGCCTTCGCGTTAGTTGCCTTGGGTTTTGCGCAACTATTTTCTCGACACTGGCGCGAGCTCCTCGTCTATTACTCGATAGCTGTGGGCCTTGGTTATGGATTTTGTCGTCCGCGAGATCCCGGGGAGACTCGTTCGGCCTATATCAGAGATCCTGGACGTATGGCAATGCTGGTACTTAGCGCCCTCGGGGGTAGCGTTTTCATATACTGGCTGATTACGCGCCACTTCTAGCAAAAAGAGGAACCGCTTGCTCTATCTCACCCGTAAAGCTGAATTCGCCGCCTCGCACTACTACCACAATCCGGAGCTTTCTCCAGAGGAGAACCGGCGCATCTTCGGCAAGTGCAATAACCCGAACGGGCACGGGCACAACTACGTGCTCGAAGTTACAGTGAAGGGCGAGGTTGATCCGCGCTCCGGGTTCGTGGTGAACCTCAAGCAGCTCAAAGAAACCATGAACCGCGAGGTGCTCGATGCCATGGACCACCGCTTCCTGAACAAAGAAGTTCCAGAATTTGTCACTCGCATTCCTACGACGGAGAACCTGGCCATCGCCATCTGGCAGCGCTTAGCGCCCAAGCTGACGAATGCCAAGCTGCACCGGGTGCGGGTTCATGAGAACCTTGACCTGTTTGTGGATTTCTACGGAGAGGAGTGAAGAAGATTGAGTAATTGGGGAATTTCGTAATTGGGTAATTTGATTTGGCTTTTCTCTGCGAACTTTGCGGCTTTTCTTTGCGACCTTGGCGGTTAAAAGCTTTGAAGCTCTTAACCGCAAAGATCGCGAAAGTTGCGCAAAGGTCGCAAAGAGATGCCGGCAATTACACAATTACACAATTATTGAATTCTATGAGGGCCCATCTCCATCGCCGCTATCGCTTTTCGGCTTCCCATCGGCTGCATAGCGACCAAATGTCCGAAGAAGAAAATCAGGCCACTTACGGCAAGTGCAATAATCCTCACGGGCACGGCCACAATTACGTGCTCGAGGTCACCGTCAGTGGGCCGGTGAACGACAATGGCATGGTCTGCGATCTGGTTGATCTCGACCAATGCGTCGAGCGCGAAATTGTCACTCGTTTCGATATTGAGAATCTAAATACCAGGGCGGAATTCAAGGATTCCGTGCCCACGACGGAAAATCTCTGTACTCTGATCTACGATATTTTGAAGCGCGAGTTCGACAAAGCACATCTGGACAAGGTGAGGTTGGAAGAGACGATGATGAACTCGTTCGAATATCGGGGAGATTGAATCATTGAATCATTGAATCATCGGGGGATTGAATCAAGCCCACAGCGTCAGAGTCTTTCAATGATCCGATGATTCAATGATTCAATCGCACCAACCCGTGAAGCAAACCACTGAACCCGCTACGTTGACGAGCACGACCTTCGAAGATCTGGTAAAGGAAATGCTCGTTCGCCTGGGCGAAGATCCCGAGCGCGAAGGGCTTCTGCGCACTCCCGCCCGGGTACACAAGGCGTTTGAGTTTCTTACCCGCGGCTACAACGAAGATCCTGAGACGATGCTTAAAAACGCGCTTTTCACCGTCTCTTACGACGAGATGGTGATCGTGAAAGACGTTGAAGTGTTCAGCCTGTGCGAGCACCACATGCTGCCCTTCTTCGGCAAGGTGCATGTGGCTTACATTCCCAACGGCAAAGTTATCGGACTGAGCAAAATTCCGCGCCTGATTGAAATGTTTTCTCGCCGCCTGCAAATCCAGGAGCGACTGACCACCCAAATCGCCGAGACCATTCAGAAAGTCGTCCAGCCACAAGGAGTCGGCGTGGTCATTGAAGCCCGGCATCTCTGCATGATGATGCGCGGGGTGGAGAAACAACACTCGCAGGCCGTGACCTCCTCGATGTTGGGCTGTTTCCGCGAAGAGCAGGAAACGCGGACCGAGTTTCTGTCGCTGATTCGCCAGCGACCGAACGGGGTCTGACGGATTGAATCATTGAATCATCGGATCATTGAGTCATTAAGAACAGTTCTTCTTTGCGACCTTTGCGGCGTTCTCTGCGATCTCTGCGGTTAAAATCTTTTGTGGCACTTAGGGCCAAAGTCGCGCTCGTAACCGGAGCGGGCCAGGGCATTGGTCTCGCAATTGCCCGAGCCCTCGCTGCCAAGGGATGTCATCTCGCTATCTGTGCGCGCAATGAGTCTCGCCTCCGCCAGGTTCAAACCGAGCTAGCCCGCAAGAAGGTTCTGGTACTCGCAGTTCCGTGCGATGTCCGGGACGAGCAAAGCGTTGAAAAGATGCTGAAGGCAGTCCGCCGCGAGTTCGGTCACGTGGACATTCTGGTGAACAATGCCGGAATCGCCCATCCCAACCTGCCGGTAAGCCAACTCTCGATCAAGCACTGGAACGAAGTCATCGCCACCAACCTGACGGGAATGTTCCTGGTCACGCGTGCCGCGCTTCCTCTGATGAAGCGCGGTGCGGTCATCGCCAACAATCTTTCCATCGCCGCCAAAAGGGTGTCCCCGGGATCCTCCGCCTACAACGCCTCAAAACACGGTGCCCTCGGTTTTACCAACACTCTGCGCGAGGAGCTGCGCGCCCGAGGAATCCGCGTAATCGCGTTCCTGCCTGGCGCGACCGACACCGCGCTATGGGATGTGTTTTGGCCAGATGCACCGCGAAAAAAGATGGTCCAGCCCGCTACTGTGGCTCAGGCCCTGGTGAACGCGTTAAAGGTTCCCGCAGAAAGCACGATAGAGGAATTGAGCATCTTGCCGGCCTCGGGGACGTTGTAGCCTGGCCATGTAGAAGTCCGATCGTGTAGGCGCGGCCCCCCGTCGACTTGCTCATGGCAAGCTCTCCGCCCGCCAGACGAGGGCGTCGGCCTCCCTGTTCGAATTAACAGTTGCATCCTTGCCCCATGTCGGGTAACTTCTCTTGCAACATTTTAGGAGCAAATATGTCGCTCCGTATTCCCGCACTCCTCGTGTCCTTGGCTCTGATCGCGTCCGCAGGTTATGCCCAGAGCTCTGATGACCCTGTGCTCCCGGCTGGCCCGGCGCTCTCTTCCCCAGCAGTCAAGGCATACCACGACCACAGCGTCCGCGACGTTGGTGCGATCGGCAATCGAAAAATCGGATGCGGGCGCGGCTTGGGCAACTGGTACAGCCTGGACAGGCAGATCGCGATGGGGAAGAACTATTCCGCGCAGGTGGAATCCTCCGCCCGCTTGCTGGCCGATCCGCAAGTCACGGAATATATCAACCAGCTCGGCCAAAACCTGGTTCGCAACTCTGATTCGCAGGTTCCGTTCACCATCAAGGTCATCGACTCCGATGACATCAATGCCTTCGCTCTTCCCGGCGGCTTCTTCTATGTAGACTCCGGCCTTATTCAGGCCGCCGACAACGAAGCCGAACTCGCAGGAGTGATGGCCCATGAAATTGCCCACGTAGCCGCCTGCCACGCTGCACGAGGGAACACTCGCAATCAGCTAATGCATCTGGCGTCGGTATCCCTGATGATGGTGGGTGGACCCATCGGCTTTGGCGTGTACGAGGCTGCGGGCTTAGCTATGCCACTGACCTACCTGAAATTTTCACGGGCGTTCGAATCCGAGGCCGACTTCCTGGGAGTGCAGTACATGTATCGAGCGGGATACGACCCTCAGGCCTTCACCGCATTTTTCGAGAAGGTCAGAGAACTCGAAAGGCACAAAGAGAACGTTGTGGCCAAGGCCTTCGAAACCCATCCCCAAACTCCTGACAGAATTGAAAAGACGCAAAAAGAAATCAATACTCTTTTGCCGGCCCTCCCTCAGTACAAAGTGGACACGTCTGAGTTCCAGGATGTTAAGGCGCATTTGAACGAAGTGCAGAACCGGCGTCGCATGGGCCAAGCCAAGATGAATCGGCCTACTCTGCGCAGACTTTCGCGTCCGGCAGATGGCGGTGAAACAAAACCTCCCGCCGCTGATGACGGCCCGCCGACCTTGAAGAGAACGCCGCCCGAATAGCTCGTGTAGGGGCGGACGCCCTCGTCCGCCCCGCTCTCGTCGAAGACGAGAGCGGGTGTGCATGCGCGAGCGGCGACGGCGGTAATAACGGGAGAGATATGGGCTGCGCTCCACCCCGGACGAGGCGTCCGGGGCTACACGATTCAGAATAGGCCAACGTTAAGGCCTTACATTTTTCCTTGCGCTAGGTCCTTCACAAGGGTCGAATCCGCTTCGAGAAAATCGTAAGACGGCAGCTCAGGTGGAAGTGCCCATTGAAGATCTCGAAAGATGCGATTCTCCATTTTTCCTGAATATTCGCGCACGTCATAAAACCGTAGCTCCACGGCACTGCCGTTCGGGTACTCGTGGCGAATGCGCGCTACTTCATCTCCGATCACCGCCGCAATGCCGAGTTCTTCGTCCAACTCGCGGCGCAAGGCATCTCTGGGCTGCTCGCCCTCTTCAATTTTGCCTCCGGGGAACTCCCACTTGAGGGGCATGGTCTGGTGCCGGGTGCGTTGGCAAACCAATACTCTTCCATTTTCCCAAATCAACGCGGCAACTACGCGCTTCATGATAAGAGCCCGCGTGATGTGACGGGCAGCCTGCGCGTGCAAGGTTGGGTGCGGTTCATAATGCAGAGCTGATACATCGTAGTCCGTCGGCTTGTGGAAAACGCTCGGGATGAATGGCGGCGGCTAGCGCGCGAAGTCCGTGCAGCAGGGTTGGTGCGGGCGTATTTAAGTATTCATCTCTGACGCAATATAGGCGGCCAGTTCTCGCGGCGGGAATGTTTTCCCACTTGCGGCCGCGAATGACTTTTTCGAGGGGAACTCGATCGCCCGCTCCACACCAGGCTGCGATCACGACCTCCGGCACGGCTGATTCCACTGTGGCTGCATCGGTGTGTGCGCCAGGTTTGCCGATGAAGGTGCCGCCAGCAGCTTCGACCAGTTCAGCGACCCAGAGCTGTGAAGCGATGAGCGGTTTTCCCCACTCCTCACAGAAAACTCTTCGCCGCGGCAAATCATTTGTCTGGCAGCGCACCGCTTCGATGGTCTCCTGCATTCGCAGAATTACGTGTAATCCCTCGTCGCGGGCGTTCACAATTCCTGCGATCATGGCAATGTCAGCGTAGATATCCGCTAAAGACTTCGGAGTCAGCCCCAGGAAACGTGCTCCTGACTTCAGAATCTCAGCCAGAGCTTTCTCCTGATAAGGCACGGCTGCGATAACGAGATCAGCCTTGGCATCACATATCTGTTGGCTTTGCGCGCTCCAGGAATCGGAGACTATCGCCGTCTTTCCTCTTACTTCGGGACACACTTCCGCGCAATATTTCGTGCAGGCCACAAGAGAGTCGAGCCTGTTCAGGTCGCGGAGAATTACCGTGGCGCTCGGCTGCAGCGAGACGATTCGCCGAGGAAAGTAATCCCGCATGAAATTAGTATTGCAGAACGCAAAGTCGGACGCGTATCCAGAAGAGAGGCCGGGTCATGCCCGAAGGAAAATCACCGTCGCATCATCATGCAGGCCGGCGCCATTGGCGAAGCGGCGCACATCTTCCAGAATGCTCTCCGCGGAAACATCGGGCTGCTGCAGATGTGCTTGCAGTCGGCTCGGTCCATACTCTTCGCCTTCGGGACTCTCGGTCTCGGTGATGCCGTCGCTGTAAAACACCAGCCGCGAACCTTCCGGAAGTTTGACTTTGCTCTCCGAGAAGTTACTGAAACCCAAACCAAGCGGTATCCCGCGCTCCGAATCCAAAAAACGTGCTCCATGGCCGTTCACCAGAAGCGGGCGCAAGTGTCCGGCACTCGCAAATGTTAGCGTGCGCAGCTTGGGATTGAGCACCGCATAAAGCATGGTGACGAATCTGCCGGACGGAAAGTCCTCCGCTAGAAGACGATTTAATTTGCTCAGGATTTCAGCAGGACTGTCGCAAGTTTCAGCCAACGACCGCAGCATGCCGCGCGTGGCGGACATGAGCAGGGCCGCAGCGGTCCCCTTACCAGCGACATCGGCAAGCACCAATCCCCAGCACCCATCGCCGAAGGGGATGAAGTCATACCAGTCGCCACCCACAGCCCCAGCAGGGATGCTCAGTCCGGTAATGGCGAATCCGGGAATGTAAGGAGAACTCTTGGGAAACAAACCTTGCTGAATGATCCGCGCCTCGTGGGCTTCGCGGGTCATCTTTTCGCGTTCGTGCCGCTCCTGCTGGAAGCGGCGCGCGTTGTTAATGGCCACCGCAATGTGGACGCACAGCGCCTGTAGAAGCCGGAGTTGCTCGGGAGGGAATGCATCCACCTCCGGACGCGATGTGCTAAAGACCCCAACCAATCGGTCTTCAACGAGCAGCGGTATAGCAACTTCGGAAAGAGTGGATTCCTCGCAGCGAATGTAATACTCATCCTTGCGCACGTCCGCCGCATAGCGCATCTGCCGCGTCGCGGCCACATAGCCGGCCATGCCTTCCTGGCCAACTTTCAAGCGATGCCCCTTGTGATAAACCGTGCACCCACACACCCCGGCCAGCGCGATCTCTCCGCGCTCCTCTTCGTGCAAGTAGATATTTGCCTCTGTGCAGCCGAAAGAGCGCGCCACATCGTTTACCACTTTATCTATGAGTTCGTCGAGATCGAGAATCGAGCTGATTTTTTGCGCGGCTTTTTGCAGCCGCAAAAGGTCTTCGATCTGATCCACCTGCGGCGGCCGGGATCGACTGTATTCGTTGCTCGGCAGAATGCTGGGACTGGTGGCCATCTGGGGACCTCCGTCCATGGAATTGGACTTAGTTACACTACTCGCTGGCATATAAGATGTTTTCTGCCTCTCAAAGATTCAGTTTTGCCACTAGGTTGATAGCCCAGGTTGACCTATCACGTTGTTTTGTGCGGAGACTCCTCGGTTTTGTGCAGAGACCCCTCGGGCGCTTGGCATCCGTAAAGCGATGGGCAGCACTTTGACTTGGAGACACGTCTCCTTCCAGCACCGGTTCGGAACTCCAAATCAAATTATCGCTTTGAAATTTTCCTGAGGCTAGTTTAGAGTGATCGCCTTAGAAACGACTTCGCTAGCTTTGTTCGAATTGCATTCTCATGGGAAAGATCCAGGTAGATCGCTTTGTAGTCAGTGTTTTACTCATCCTGATGCTTACGTCCGGCTTGTGGGCCCAAGCGTCGGCCGCCTCCGTTTCATCAGACAATCAAAGCGCGCGTCTGAGCAAACTGGAACAGCAGGTCACGGACGCCAAGAACTCCGCCGATAACGCCTGGATGCTGACCAGCGCCGCCCTGGTGCTGATGATGACGGGCCCTGGGCTGGCGCTTTTCTACGGCGGCTTAGTCCGCAAAAAGAACGTACTCTCCACCATGATGCAGAGCTTTGCCATGATGGCTCTCATCACCGTGCTGTGGGCTTTGTGTGGCTACAGTCTGTCATTTGGTTCGGGAAATAGCTTCGTGGGGAGCGTGCATCATCTCTTTCTTCGAGGGGTAGGAGTGCAGCCTGAGCCTGCGTATTCGGCCACCATTCCTCAGCAGACGTTCATGATTTACCAATTGATGTTTGCCATTATCACTCCGGCGCTGATAACCGGGGCCTTTGCCGAGCGTATGAAGTTCAGCGCCATGGTAGTGTTCATGGCGCTGTGGTCGATCGTCGTGTACGACCCCATGGCGCACATGGTTTGGGGCAAGGGTGGACTATTGAACGCCGCACTGGGCGGGCGTTTCCCGACCCTCGATTTCGCAGGAGGAACGGTGGTCCACGTGACCTCAGGAGTCTCCGCCCTGGTTTGTGCGGTTTACCTGGGCCGCCGGCTTGGCTATCCGAAGGAAGCAATGCCGCCGCACAGCGTAGTCCTGAGCTTCGTGGGCGCCTGCTTGCTGTGGGTAGGATGGTTCGGTTTCAACGCGGGAAGTGCGCTGGCATCCGGCACTCTTGCGACCAGCGCATTTGTGGCTACTCACCTGGGCGCTGCGGCAGCCGTGATCGGCTGGGCGGGAGCGGAATGGTTGCGCAACGGTAAGGCCAGTGCGTTGGGTGCGATATCCGGTGCGGTCGCAGGATTGGTGGCAATTACGCCGGCAGCGGGATTCGTTGGCCCCATGGCGGCTCTGCTGATTGGGCTGGCTGCGGGCATAGTGTGCTATCTCATGGTCACAAAGGTCAAAGCACGGTTCGGCTATGATGATTCCCTCGATGCCTTCGGAGTTCACGGCGCAGGAGGAACATTGGGCGCTCTGCTCACCGGCGTCTTTGCCTCGAGCGCAGTGAATCCGATTTTTAAGGATGCGCAGGGCAATGTGCTGCCTTCCGGCGTTGTCGAAGGCAACTTTCACCAGCTGCTGAATCAGTTGGTGGGTGTGGTCATCGCGTGGGTGATCGCGATCGTGGGTACGCTTGTCATATTGAAACTGGTTGATCTCACGATCGGACTGCGGGTCAGCCCGGAACACGAAGTGCAAGGACTGGATCTCTCACAGCACGGCGAAGAAGGATATTATTGGGAGGTTTCAGCCTAGCCCGTTGGGCGGACAAGTCACATGACCAAAGTCGAAGCCATTATTCAAACCTCCAAGCTCGAAGCCGTCAAGAACGCGCTGCACGAAATTGGGGTGGAAGGCATGACCGTGATCGAAGTACGCGGGCACGGTCGGCAGAAAGGTCACACCGAAGTCTATCGCGGGCGCGAGTACACGGTGGACCTGATACCCAAGATCAAAATTGAGATGGTGCTCGCCGATGACATGGTTGAGAAAGTCGAGGGCACCATTGTCAGCGCCGCTCAGACTGGAAAGATTGGCGACGGCAAGATTTTCCGCTCCCGCGTGGACGAGGCCATCCGCATCCGTAATGATGAGCGCGGTGACAATGCATTGTAGAAGAAGCTTTTAGCTCTTAGCCTTTAGCTGAGTCCCTGGTAGGAGAGCCGTGCGCTAAGAGCTAAAAGCTAGTAGCTAATCGCTTCGCTAATAATCAATCCTGATTCCCTCCATAAATAGTTTCGATTTCCGCGATAATAGGTTAGACAGATAGAGTGGAAGAGACCCGCTCCAACGGACACGTTGGAAACCAGCCTCACTGATGAGCACAGCAGCCACGTTGCGCACTGAGCTACGCGAACTCTATTCGAACGAATCCGCCAGGATTCAGCGGGAGTTTGCCGCTCACGGTATCGGTTCGACCGCGATTGCTCAGCGTACGGAACTCGTAGAGAAAGTTCTGCTCCGCCTGTGGAATGAACTGATCTGTCCGGGTGGAGGACAGTCGAAAAACTTTGCTTTGGTGGCTCTGGGTGGATTCGGCAGGCGGTCTCTGTTCCCTCATTCCGATGTGGACATCCTGTTTTTGCACGCCGATCGGACCACGGAAGATGGTTTGCGCGATCCCATTCGCACTTTTTGCCAGGAGCTTTGGGACCTGCGGCTGAAGCTGGGCCCAACTACCCGCACCCTCGCGGAATGTGAAGCCTTTGACGCACAGAACGTGGAGTTCACGATCTCGCTTCTTGACTGCCGCCCTGTTGCTGGAGACCCGGAGCTTTTCTCGCGCTTGCACGACAAAGTCCTTCCAAAGTTCTTTTTGCGGGAAGGGAATTACGTTATCCAGCAACTCGCCGAGGTGACTCGCTCTCGCCATGCAAAATACGGCAACACGGTATTTCATCTCGAACCGAACGTAAAAGAGGCGCCGGGCGGGCTTCGCGACTATAACGTGGCTTGCTGGATGGCCCTGCTTTCCGCGGTGGATAAAGAGCGGAAGTGGCCTGATCCGGAATCGCTTCTCCCTGATTCCGCACAACATAAGTTTGGCCCCGCTTTGGAATTCGTGAGCTCGGTGCGCACATTTCTCCACTATCGCCAGGGACGCGATGACAACATGCTGGCCTGGGAATCGCAGGACGAGGCTGCGACCCGCCTCATCGGCGCTGCGGCCGCGGATCGTCTGGACGCGGCGGCTTGGATGCGGATTTATTTCCGCCACGCTCGCGCCGTGCATTACGAATGTTTGCGCCTACTGGAGTCGGTTCCGGCCGCGAGGTCGTCTCTTTATCGTCATTTTCAGAACTGGCGTTCCCGGCTCTCCAACGCAGACTTTTCCGTAGTGGACGGACTGATCTACTTGCAACAACCATCCGCGGTTCGCGATCCTGAATTGCTATTCCGCATTTTCAGTTTTGCCGCCCATCACGGACTCAAGCTGGCCATGGCCACGGAAAGCCGGATTGAGCAAGTATTGCCGGCTCTAGAAGAGGCGCCTCCTTCAGGGGTCGTGAGCTGGCGTTATCTGCAGGCGGTCCTGGTTGAACCGCATGCCGCAGAAGCGCTGCGAGCAATGCATTCTCTCGGATTACTCGCCATCATCCTTCCAGAACTTAAGCTTATTGACTCGCTCGTAGTCCGCGATTTTTATCATCGCTTTACGGTTGACGAGCATTCGTTTCTCGCTATCGAGTTCCTGCACCGCGCCCGCCAGGCAGGCTCGGAATGGGACCAGCGATATGGCCGCCTGCTCGAGGAACTCGAAAGGTCCGAGCTCCTTTATGTGGCGCTGCTCTTGCACGATGTCGGCAAGGGTGTGCCGGGGGGAAACCACGTCGTGACCAGCCTGGAGATAGCGCACCGCTGTATGGATCGCTTGCAACTGGAGGAGAGTGACCAGGAAACGATCACATTCCTCATCGCCAGCCATCTGGAAATCTCGGCAACCCTGCGCCGTGATATTTATGACCCTGTGACCATTCAGGCTTTTACGGAAAGAGTTGGCACACCAGAACGACTGAAAATGCTTTGTCTCCTCACCTATGCTGATATCAAGGCAGTGAATCCCGAGGCGTTGACTCCCTGGAAAGCGGAGAACGTGTGGCAGCTCTACATCGCCGGCTCCAATTGCATGAGCCGCACTGCCGACCAGCGGGTGCACGCGGAAACTGAAAAAGACGAGAGTGTGGCGCGTCTGCAAGCTCTCGCTCCGAAGCTGTCGAAGACAATCAAGAGTTTCTTAGAGGGGCTACCCCGGCGCTATCTGCGAACTTATCGTCCGGAAGAGGTTCTGCAACACTTGGAAATGGCGGGAAATCTCTCTGAGGAACCGGTTCAGCTTCAGCTTGTCCGTGGCCGCCACTGGTATGAGTTGACCGTCGTGACCAAGGACCGGCCATTTCTGTTCGCCAACATTGCGGGATCGCTCGCAGCGTGGGGAATGAATATTGTTAAGGCGGACGCCTTCTCGAATGCCGGTGGCGTGGTTGTGGACACGTTCTACTTCACCGACCGCTTCCGCACCCTCGAGCTGAATATGCCCGAATGGGAGCGGTTCCAGCGCAGCATCTCAGACGTGCTGAATGGAGAAGCTGATCTGGACCGCATGTTGCGCGACCGCATGCGCTCGGAGTCAAAACACGCGGCCAAGGTGAAGATCGAAACCCGAATTGAATTCGATGACCAGTGCTCCGCCAGCAGCACGCTAGTGCAGGTGGTAGCGCAGGACCGCCTCGGCCTTCTGCACAGAATCTGTTCCAGGTTCTCTCATAAAGATTGCAACATTGAGATCGCGTTGATTGATACCGAAGGCCAGATGGCCATCGACGCCTTTTATCTAACCGCAAGCGGGGGCAAGCTCGCCTCTGCCAAACAAGAAGAGCTGAAGACCGACCTGTTGGAAGAACTGCAAGAGGCCTAGGCATGTGTGGCGCGGACCTGCCCTGAGCGCAGTCGAATGGGGCCCTCGCCCGCGATCCCCCGAGCGAAGCCGAATGGAACCTTGCCCGCGCATTCGCCTCCAACACGAAGCCTTCAAAACACAATCTTCTTCTTTGAAATCCGCATCCAAAAATCGCTGAGGAGGAGTTATGCGCAAACACCGCGAGACGGAAGGCCGGCCGCAAGGCAACGAAGCCGCACCAGATGAACTAGGGAAAGATCCCCGGCAAGTGGGACCTGAAAGCGCCGGCCAGTCAGGTGACGCCCAGCGGCTCTCGACAACTGAGGATGCAGACAACGAGAGCATCGAGGAACTGGCGGACACCGACCAAGCTCTTGAAGCGGCCCGGGTCGAGGGTGCAGAAGATGCTGCCGATCATCCCGAACGGCCTGTGCACACGCACAATGAATACGGGCGACCCGACGATCTTCCGCCAGCACGCGCCTCAGATAGGAAAAAAGCGTCCTAGGTTCCCAAATCAGCGTGTGGCGGGCTGGTCACTCTTGAGTCACCCAAATGAGGGTGCCCCATTCTTTCGCGTTCGTTGCGAAAGGGTGGGAGACCACGGCAGTAAGCATCATGGGCCTTCCGCGACATCACCAAACGACGGTGGTGATAAATGGACAGATCGGCGAAAGAAATGCCGACTGGCGTGATCACTACTCGCCTTCCTGCAGCAACTTTCCCAGCGTTGGCCTGTGCTTCTCGTCAGCTTTCGCTTTTTTCTTCCGGTCGGGAACAACTTGTTCGGGGCGAGGCGCACCGATCCGCTCACGCGCTAGCGCCTTGACGGCCGTGACGGCACGAAAGGGCTTCCTTTTCTTTGTTCTAGCCATGGTGCTCATCCGAGTGTATCAACCTACTTCGCATTTCGCCGCATCCCACAAGTTGTGGAATAATCGGAATAACGAACGGGAAACGAAATGGAAGAGCGCGAATTTTTCGAAGAGCGTCCTGAGAAGAAGCCGGCCACGTTGAACTGTCCGCACTGCCATCAGTCCGCAGACTATGAAGTCACTTGGCTGGTGCGCACGAAGAAGAAGCAATTGCCCCGAAATGCCGACGAGCGCGACCGTGCCCGCTTCGCGAAGGCAAAATCCTACATGATGCGCAAAGATGATGTGATGGGCTGCAAAAACCTACGCTGCCGCAAGAGATTCGATATCTCAGGACTGCAGTCAGTGGTTTTCACTGACTAAGAGCCTCGATTCCGAAATAGACAATTAATCTGTCATTTCGAGCGGAGCGGATCGTGAAACGATCTGCGTAGTCGAGAAACCTGATGCTTGATGTCGAGAAAAGGCCATGATGCTCACAATCGTGGTCTCCTATCCGTTTCACAACAAGCGTGAAAGGGATGGGGCAACCTCGTGGCTTCGGTCGAGAACCCACCCTTTGAAAATCGCCAGGGTGGGGCAGCCTCTGGGAGATTAATTTTCAAGACCTCGCCCAAGCTGGCAGGTTTCACCGCCCGGCAGAAGCCGATCCGCGCGGTGGGCTGTCATTCCATATTTTTCTCGACCTCATCCCGAATGTGCCTCAACACCCGCAGATGAATCCGATGAATGATCGCGTCTGACCACAGCCGCCAATATCCCGCCGGCCAGAGTCCGTGATGGTACCAAGTCGTTCCTTCCAGCCTCGTCCCTCCATTCGGCAGCGGCGTTAACAAGAATTGTCCGCCGTTTGAGACCAGAAAGCCATGCAGGTGTGGCGGCTCGATGTGGTGGTAAGGAGTCCATTCTTCCATCGGCGCCGGATTCGACGTCACCGAAAACTTCAATCGGTGTGGTTGGTCCCAAATTTCGATAGGTTCGACAAAGGCGCCGGTCGAGAATACACAACGTCGCTCTGCGCCAGGACCGCTCCCTACTATTTCCGCCCGGATCGGGTAAGCGATGCCGGCGCGAAACATCCATTCGGTTGGCGGCGGAATTTCGGTAAATGCAACCACTTGCCTCCAAACTTTTTCTGGCGGTGCCTGAATATCAATTGCCGAGCGAACCACAAACGTGGGCGCTGGCATTGCAGCAGTGTGTTCCATCCACTGCACGCCCGGGACAAACATGATGAGAGCGGAAATGAATGCGGGAGCGCCATTGTTGGACCAGCGCCGCCGTTGCACCGCATACCCGCAAGCGCCGCCCAAAGCCGCAAGCGGCACCGCGATCGGGATGGCCATAATCAGGCAGATGATGCCTTCGAAAGCCAGCGCCATCAGTGACACGCCCAAAAGAGCGGTGGAAAGACACGCAACTTCTATGCACCCGCTGAGGCGGCGTGGCTGTCGCGCGCCGTAAACTAGCGCGGCGGCGAATCCCATCGCGAACGGCAGCGCCACAAATAGGCCCCAACCATAGTTCATCAGCAATCGCACGCCGAGCAGGGCGATGCCAAGTCCGACCGTCACGGTCAATAACAGAGAGACCGCAGCTGCTCCCCATGCGCTGTCTGGAACGATCCGCGCCAGGGTCCAATCAAGGGGCGATTTAGCTCGTTCCTTCGACTGCGGAAGGTCTTTTTCAGGCAACAGGCAGAGAAGGAGAAAGAACACCAGATTCGCGAAAGGAACAAAAAACAGTGCAACTAGTTGCGGCGGAAGTCCCGCGCTGCGAAGCCGTTTCATCGTTAGCATGACACCGACCCAGACGAAAGGAAGCGACAGCGCCACCATCGTTTCCAGGAACCTAGCTTCGCCTCTGTGCAGTTGAGTGACTCGCACCACATCGCCCACAGGCACCCAGTAATTGAACAATTTCCATGGACGATGAAAGCCGTAGGTGGCGACCAGACGATCCAAGTTGTGCTTCAGGGCAAAGCCCAACAGTCCCACGAGGGCATATGTCCCCCGGTCCACGGTCTCGCTTGGGCGCCACAAGTCGGCGAATGCAATTTTCATAAGAGACCCCTCCCAACGGCGATATGCCTCTGCCTCATCTGACCGCAGTTTTGTTTCGCGCCCCGAAAAGCACCTTCAATTTTCCGCGTAGACGCGACATTCCCTTCAGCGTCCCGGCTGGCAAGTGCACTAGTTCCTCGAACAAGCCTGAAGTCGCGGTAAGGAATTCCAGCATCTCTTCCAATCGCTCACGGGTGTATGCGCTGTTGGCCGCAGACCCCTTCAATTCGCTTACGCAATCGTGCAGCACGCGTAGGGTCGGATCAATCTCCCGGCGCTTGCGTTCTCGAGCCACGATTTGAAAAATTTCCCAAACATCTTTGACAGATTCGAAATGGTCCCTGCGGTCACCAAGCACGTGGGCCACGCGAACGACTCCCCAGCCCTGCAACTCGCGAAGGCTATTGCTCACGTTCGACCGCGCTACCGCCAAAGTGTTCGCAATGTCTTCAGCATGCAGCGGCTTCGGCGAAAGGAACAGCAGAGCATGCACTTGTGCGACGGTGCGGTTGATTCCCCAGCGGGTGCCCATCTCACCCCAGTGCAGGACAAATCGTTGTTCAATAGGCGAGAGGGGCATGTATTGTATTTTCGTAATTTCTGTAAGTACAGAAATTACAGCAAATAGTAGAGCATGGTCAAGTTCGGTATGTAGAGCGGCCATCCGGATATTGCCGACCCCGTTTTCCTAAGTTATGTGCCTCAGGGGTTTGGTCGCGGCGTTCAGGAATTCACAAAGCCTTAACTTGTCGCATGCGACACTCAGTCTTCAGGCAACGCTTCCGCCGCCGCGCGACTCTCAGATGACCTGCTGAGATGCTTCGAGAAGGAGTCATAACCATGCAGCTCACCAGCGCAATTTTTCAGCAGGGAGCGGAGATCCCCAGTTATTACACCTCTGATGGCGAGGACGTTTCGCCCGAGCTCTCGTGGAAAGATGCTCCTGCGGAGACAAAGTCATTTGTCTTGGTCATGCATGACCCGGATGCACCCCGCCCCGGCGGCTTCACTCATTGGGTGGTTTACAACATCCCGCCTGACACGGGACACATTGAAGAGAAAGTCCCGCGCGAGGAGCAGGTTGCTGGTCTCGGGACCCAGGGAAAGAATGATGCTGAAAAGATCGGCTATATGGGGCCTGCCCCGCCCTCGGGAACACACCGCTATTTCATACGCCTGTTTGCCCTCAACACAATGCTGGATCTTGCGCCCGGAGCTACTCACAAGCAAGTCAGCGCCGCCATCAAAGGGCATATTTTGGCCCAGGCAGAGCTGATGGGAACCTACGAAAAGAAATCCCATCGCGCTGCCTGAGCCTGGTCGAAATCCAGGTAAGAGCCAAAACTAGAAGAAGTCGCTCATGCTGGCTGCGCCGCTGGCCGCTCCCGGAAAGCTAGTCAACCCCAGTGCCTTCATCGCCGTCTTGAGTAGGTTTTGGTGCTGATAAAGAATGGTGGACTTGTACCCCGCTCTCACCTTCGGACCAATTACGACGGCGGCGATATGCCCTCCACCATGCGCAGTGTCGGTACCGACACTTTCATCGAAAACAATAATGAGAAGACCGTCTTTTTGAAACGTTGCGCTGGCGATCAGCGGGGCGATGTTGGTCTTCAGCCAGGAGTCGGCGGTACTCAGGCTTCCGTCGTGCCCATCGTGTAGCAGATTAGGCACGATGAACGAAAAATTCGGCAAGGTGTTGTTGGCGCGGTCAGTCGCGAATTTGGTGAAAGGCACGAGGTTGAACTTTTCGCTGCTGTTAGCGACATCAGAAAAATAAGCGAGCGGATTGTGACGTTTGACATACGCGCCGCTTCCGCACCCGGTATATCCTGCGCTGGGTAAGCTTTCGGCGTACGACTTCCAAGTCTTCCCCGCGGTCAGCAGATGCCGAACAATGTTGTCCTGGGTGAGAGTGCTGCACAGACTGTCATTAGTAGTGATGATCTGTCCGGCAGTAAGCATGAAATAGTTGCCAATCGATGGATGGGTGTTGGCGTAATACTGGGTCGCCAGGCCGTACTTCGAGGCCAAGCTGTTCAGGTAAGGCATGGATGAGCTTCCAATAACACTCGAGTAGCTGTGGTTCTCTTCTAACACTACAAATACGTGACCGCTAATTGGAATCGAGCTTGTTGTGCCCGATGAGACAGTGATCGTAACAGCAGTTTTCGAAGCGCCTCCGCATTTGTCCCACTCCTGCACAACCGTGTTGTAGGTCCCAGGCGCCAGGCTCAAGTTCGTGTTTAAAGTCGATCCCGAGACTTTGTAAGCCAGCACCGACGGCGCAGTGTATATGCCCATCGACGACACGCCACCAGCGCAGCTTGTAGTGGCCGTAGCCGCGAAGTGAACGGGCGCGGAGACTTTACTGTTATGGACAGGCGAGGAAACCGAAACTCCAGCAAATGCAGGTGTCGCAAACAGGAGAATGGAACAGACGGAAATTTTCATGGGACTCCAGCTCTCAATTAGGGGATTACGCTTGGGGAACGAGCATTGGACGGGCGGCTGTTTTACTCCGCTACTCCGCAATCTTGGCTCCCCAAACTTGCGGTGTTTCAAGCACTGTAGAGAGGCTTCTACTTACACTCAATAGAAGTGAGGAATAGTTAGTACATGCGGTTCAGGCGGCGATTGAAGCTGCAGACGGCAGGTAATTGACAGGCTTTTCGTGCAACAACAACTCGGTTGCCTGGACTCTCGGATGGGAGTGGAACCATTCCTGCACGACGCCGTCATGCAGGAAATTTGCTATGGCCAGCAGACTCATTCCCTGATGGTGCGCCATCCAGCATCGCACTAGTTCATATTCGTGACGCCAAGCACTGCGTCCCGGCGGTCCGAAATCTCCTGATTCATAAAAGCCATATGCTCCGAACCACCCGTCGTGCGCCATTCTGCGCAGGTTTTCCAGCGCGGCCTTTGGAAGGGTGTTGAGGGCGAGAAAGCTTGAATACGGTGAGATGACCAGTGAATCCCGGTCGCCCCGGAACAGCGCAAGCTGTGGAATTCCGAACGCATGATATTGATAATTACCCGCCTCATCACGCGCGGAGTAGGCCGATTCAGAAATTCCCCAGGGAATGCGTTCGGGCGCAGTGAACGCCTGCTGCGAGCGTACGGCAGCATGACGCGAGAGGTCGAGCAATGTCCCGGCATATGTGCGCATCCACAACTGCGGCATCAAGTATTCGAACATGGTACCTGTCCATGAGATCAGAACTGCTCGTCCATGATCGATGGTGTGCGTGCGCGCCAGCAGGAACCAAGATTCCTGCGGAATTTCGTCTTTAGCAATGGCATTAAAGGTGGCGATGCGTGACTCCGACGCCAATAAGTCGTAGCACGCGGAGTGGACCTGGTCGTTTCCTTTATCAAAACCGATTGATAGCAGTTTTCTGCGCGGGTTCCAAAGGAAGCCGAATTCCATTTCATCCGCCAATTTACCCGCGCTTGCGGCAAGGCTTTGCAAGTTCTGAATCTGCCGAACCGCATCCATGCGCGCCGCCGAGACCAGCGAAAGCAAGCGCTTCAATGCCAGAACCCGTCCGTCATTATGAGGCTCCAAGCCAGACTTCGATTCCAACGCAACATGCAGACGGCCGGCCAGCTTCGCGAGCACCTCCGGCAAGTCTTTGAGCGGGACACTGCCTTCCGGCAACGCCAGTGTTGGGTCCTGGCGAAGCTCCGCGAAATCGTTCAGCATCCATGGAAGTAGCCGGACCACGGTTTGCCGGAACGCACGAAGCCGTGTCAGCGCCTGGCCGGTGAACCACTTCACATCTTCGGTGTGCTTCGCGCCGTCCTGATTGGCGGAAATCCGTTCAAGCGCAGCCTGCGGGAACTTGAGTAGAGACGTTTCCCAATCATCAGACTGCGATTTCGTCTCAATCCTTTGAAACAACTTGCGGGAGAAAACTCGAAGGTCAACCAGGATCCGCAGATGATCGAAGAACCCTTCAACCAGTTGGGGCTGCAAGACTGGTTGTTCCATCAACCGCCGGCATCCTTGCTGTAGCGTCCAAAGCGACGCAACCAGATTCCCACTGTCCACCGAGGAAACGAACAGTGGGGGCAGCGGCTTGAGCGTGCGGGTTTCATACCAGTTATAAAGATGGCCGCGATAACCCGGCATTTTTTCAATGGTGGCCAAGGTCTTCGCAGTTAGATCCGTAAATTCCGGCACGGTCAGGTATCCGAACTCGCATGCCACCTGCCGGGCATTGATCAGAAAGCCGATGTTCGTGGGAGAAACCCTCGCTGCGATTTGCAAGGGCTCTTCCTGCACATTGTCGGGGATCAGCCAATTGTGTTCTGCGGTGCTGAATTCGGCGAAGTAGCGCCAGGTGCGGATAGCGGCGCGCCTAAGAAACAGTTTGTCTTTTTCAGAGGCCTCGGTACGTGAAGGTCGCGGCGGACTGTTTAACCACACCGAAACGCTTTTGCTCCATGCCCACAGCGCAAGGATGGGCAGGGCAGAATAAAGAGCCGGGCGCCGGCCCAGATACACGGCGACGCCGAGGACGACGGCGATCAGCGGCATCCAATTCAAATACATATCAACCGCGGTGCGCCTCTCCCCGCCGACTTCCGCTTCCGCCGCGGTTTCCCACTCAAGCAATCGCTGCTGCGTGACCATTCGCCGAATGAGGGTGCGCAAGACTGCGTCCAGCGAGACCAGCATCTGATGCGGCAAGAACGTCAGATTCAGAAAAACGCTGACATTGGACGTGAGCAACGAACTGATCGCCTCGCGAGCCACCGCTCGTTTTTGCTCAGCCACAGCGCGGATGAGGGTGAACAAGAATTCGAACCAAATCGGCACGAACAGAATACAGATAGTCGCGACCGTCCAACTGCGCGCCGATCCTGGCAGAACCAGCCAGCCTAGAACGAACAGCAGGAACGTCGCGGGCTCGACCAAGCTACGGCGGAGATTATCCAGAATCTTCCATTGCGAAACCAGCGAGATCGGATTGGTTACCATGCGCCCAGTTTCGTCAAGAACGCGCGGGAACAGCCAATTAGTGATCTGCCAATCGCCGCGCAGCCAGCGGTGCTTGCGGCGGTTGTAGGCGCTGTAGTGCGACGGATAGTCCTCGATGACTTCGGTGTCGGTCACCAGTCCCACGCGAGCGTAGGCTCCTTCGATCAGATCGTGGCTGAGAAGGGCATTTTGCGGGAATCGGCGCTCAAGTACGCGATGCACGATTTCAACTTCGTAGATTCCTTTGCCGGCAAAGATTCCTTCACCATAAAGGTCCTGATAGACATCCGAGACTGCGCGCGTGTAAATGTCGAATCCCGTCTGTCCGGAATAAATGTTGGCTAGGCGAGAGCGAGCAGCGCTCTGTACGCTCACCCGTACCCGAGGCTGAAGAATTCCGTATCCAGCGACGACAATGTTTTTCTCGGGATCAACGATGGCCCGATTCAAGGGATGCGCCAGGGTGCCAATCAAGCGCTGCGCCGAACCGCGCGGCAGTTCTGTGTCGGCATCGAGAGTAATGACAAAACGTACATCTGGCAGAATCGAAAGGTCGCCGGCCTTGACCGGGAAACTGTCGTAATTTCCGGTGAGCAGCCGGTTCAGGTCCATCAACTTTCCGCGCTTGCGTTCCCAGCCCATCCACACCTTCTCGCGCGGATTGTAAGTGCGATGCCGATGCAGCATAAGAAATGATCCGGTTTGCTTGCCGGAATATTTCTCATTGAGCTGCTTTATCAGGGTGGCGCACAAATCCACCAAGGGATCGTCTTCCCGGGAAGGTACCGGCGAATCGGGTAGATCGGTGAGCAGGGCAAAGTGCAAGTTGCGGTCGTGGTTTCCTAGAAAACGAACTTCCAGGTCCTCCACCAGGCGGTGCACCTGCTTTTCGTTTAAGAGCAAAGCGGGAACCGCGACCAAACTCGTGCAATCCTCCGGGACGCCTTTGGAGAAATCTAATTTCGGCAGAATCTCCGGGCGCAGCAGAGCGGTGGTCAGATAGTTCATCAACTGGGCCGCGCTTTGCGAGCAAGGCAGCAGCAGCACGATCATGGAAAAGAGAATCAGCCCCGGAGGCGTAAACGTGCTGGTCAGCAGTAGCACGATCGCCGACATGATCCCAAAAGTGAGCACTTCAATTCCGGGGAGATAGAACTCGTCAGGATGACTGCGGAGAAAATTCCGCACTTGAAACGCCAGGGATGGACGAAAGCCGACCTTTGCGCGAAGTTGCGCCGCACCGGGTCCGGCCAGATAGAAACCGACGTGAGACTCACGCGCGGCCTGCCTTGGATCGTCAAAGTTCTCTTGCTGCGCGCGCCGGGCGAATGACAACACTTCAGCAGCCACTTCCATTTCGGTGCAATCGGAGTGTTCTGCTATTTTCACCAGCTTTTCGCGATAGAAGTTGCGGCTCTCAAAGTCCATTTTCGGATAGGCGCGCGCGGGGTCTTCACGCAGCACTTTGTCGAAACCGATATACGGCTCGAGGACTTCTTTCCATTGCAACTGATTGATCTCGCGCAGGCTGCGAACGCAGATACCGATGGCCTGAGGAGTCTCCAGGTTTTCGAAAAGCTTCCGCCCGCGCGCTGCAAGCCGCTCCAGCAACACCAGCTCCATCGCCGGTAGCAAGGCCCAGAGTTCGCGGAATTTGAGCACCGTTGATTCCTGAAACGCGCCCAAGTAGGCGAGGAACGCGGCCTCGCTAAAATCGAAGTTCACTGCATGCAGAAAAGCTTCGGCGACGGCAGCAGCCCGCGGAATCGTAGTGCCTCTAGGTGTGCGAACGTGGGGCAATCGGCGCAGCTGTTTAAGCGCGTTCTTGGTGTTTCCCAATTCCGCCCACAGCAGGGGCATGTTCTCGCGCAACCAGCGAAGATCGTCGGGCTCACCTGTACTCCGCGGCCTTCGATTCACGTTCTCCAGCACGGGACGCAGCCCGGCTGCCATCGCGTTCCAGCGTTCTGAGAAAAAGTGCGAAGTGTGTACTCCCGGGTTCCACGCCAGCACCGGAGCTACTTCTCTGGCATTCCGCCGGAGGTCGTCGAAATCTGGGGCGGCTTCCTGGGCTCCTTGGGGCACTCGTTCCGCCTCGGCTTCGATCATTTCGATGTGGGTGTTCTGCGGCATCTTGGTCCAGAGTTGTTAACGGTAACTGGCGGCTTGCAATTCGAACATCTCGGCATAGCGCCCACCCATACGGGTGAGCCGGTCGTGAGTTCCTTCTTCCGCGATCTTCCCGTTCTCTAGTACTACGATGCGGTCGGCCATGCGCACGGTTGAGAAACGGTGTGAGATGAACAGCGCCATCTTCCCCGACGTGAGTTCAGAAAAACGTTGAAAAACCTGGTACTCACTGCGCGCGTCGAGCGCGGCGGTAGGCTCATCAAGCACAAGCAGTTGCGCGTCACGCAGGTAAGCACGGGCCAGGGCGAGCTTCTGCCACTCTCCTCCGGAAAGATCAACTCCGCCTTCAAAACGCCGTCCAAGCATTTGCTCGTATTCAGCCGGAAGCCGGGATACGACTTCATCAGCCAAGCTCTTTCTAGCGGCGGATTGGAGTAGCAGAAGGTTGTCCAGGTCCTCGATTTTCCCGACAGCAATGTTCTCACGCGCGGTCATCTCGTAGCGCATGAAGTCCTGGAAAATGACGCCGATTTCGCGGTAAAGATCTTCAAGGTCGTACTCGCGAAGATCCACTCCGTCGAGCAAGATTTCTCCTTCACTTGGATCGTAGAGCCGGGTAATAAGCTTGACGATCGTGGTCTTGCCCTGGCCGTTTTCGCCGATCAGTGCGACGCGCTCTCCCGTATGGAGGTGAAAATTGAGACGATCAATCACCAACCGGCTCGTTCCCGGATAGCGGAACGACACATTGCGAAACTCGAATCCCTGTTGGATCGGCCGCGGAGCGGGCAGTGCGTTTGGCTTAGAACGAATAGTCGGCTTCATTTCGAAGAACGCGAGCAGATCGGTGAGGAACAGGGCTTGATCGGCAATTCCTGAGAGCGTCGAAAATACCTGCTGAATGTTGCTACTGGCTTGCAGAATCGCATTGGTCAGAAAGTAAAACGTGCCGATGCCCAATCGGCCGGCCAGAGTCCGCCAGATCACATAAGCGTAGGCTCCGTAGTAGCCGCCCGTGCTGATGAACGACAAGACCGAGCCAATGCCAAGCCTCTTACGGGCGAGCTCAACGTCCTGCTCATAAATAATCTCGGAGAGTTTCGCAAACCGTCCTGTGAAAAATCCGCCGAGACCGAATAGTTTGAGTTCCTTTGCCGCTTCCTTGGTCCCACCAGCCTGGCGAAGATAATCTAGCTGACGCTTGATTGGTGTCTGGCGGAAATTTTTGGCATAGCCGAGAAAGGCAAAGTGGGTCTCACCCAGAAACGCCGGCAGCACGGCGGCGGTCAGCAGCAACATAAGCCAAGGTGAATAGATCATGACTGCCACCGACCAGCCCACCGCGGTGATCAGTTGCAGTTCGAGGCGTCCAAGGGACTGGATCATTACCAGCCGGTCTGTCGCCTGGACTCGTGCGCGTTCCAAGCGATCGTAATAAATAGGATCTTCATAAGCCGTCAGATCTAGTGCGGAAGCATGTTTCATGACCTGAATGCTGACATGACGGGTGTACTTGTTCGCGAGAAAGGAATCGGAGTAGTCGATAGCTCGCGCGACAATGCTGCTCGTGACTGCGAGACCGAACTCAGCAAGCACTAGCCACCAAAGCCGTGCCGGAACGGCTCCGCGTGTCTGGAGAAGGTTTACCAGAATGTCGATGATCAGCTTCGCGACATAGGTGAGCGCAATTGGCAGCAAGGCCGCCGTAACCCGAGCTACGATGCCGAACGTCACCACCCCCGGCCCAGACTTCCACACGATCTTCAGGACAGGGGGAACGTTACGCAGCGCCGACAGACGCTCCTGCCAACTACTCCAGAAGTTTTCCTTTTGTGACATTTGGCCGAGTCCTGGCCCGGTTTGACTCCGCAAAACTGCCGGTGGTTACGGTTCTGCCGCGCTGCTACGCACCAGAGATGCCGAAAACCCGTGCAAAGGTTTGACAGACAACGCTGCTGCACGCCGCATGCCGCGTGGCGATGTAGGCCGCTTTACCCATTATAGCGAGCGCGGGTTGGGCCTTCACAAGCGCGGCTAAGGCATTCGTCTTAATTACCAGCGGTATTCCGCAGTCGAGGATTCCTTTGACTCGACCCGGCGAGCGCGACAACATGGAGCAAATATTCGCCAGCGAGAAGTGCGCTTCGTGAAAAATCTTCTCGGCTTGGTGAAAAATGTCTATCTTTTTCTGCTTTCACAGGGTGGTAAAGGAGTAGCTCTGCCCCATAATCAGAGTACAAATCAGATTCGATGAGTTCGACCCGCCGTCAATTCCTTCGCGTGGCGCTGACCGGGGCCGCAGTTCTTCCTTTCACAGGGAAGACCTTGGCCTCCGATCTGCTCCCTAGCCGTTTCGCGCCGGCCATCAGCGACCCTGGGTTGCTTGATGAGCTCGAGCGTGCCGCATTCGAATTTTTCTGGAATGAAGCCAACCCGGCGACTGGACTTGTACTGGACCGCGCCAGTGCGAACGGCGGTGGTCCGCGTGGCATGGCCAGCATCGCGGCCACCGGGTTCGGGCTTACCGCCCTCTGCATCGGTCATGAGCGGAATTACCGCCCAAGGATTCAAATCGAGCACAGGGTGGCAAAGACCCTGCATTTCCTCGCTCAGCAAGTTCCGGTTGAGCACGGCTTCTTTTATCACTTTGTTGAGGACGGCAGCGGAAGGCGACGCGCCAATTCAGAAGTTTCGCCGATTGACACGGCGATCCTGCTTTGCGGAGCTTTGACCTGCCGCCAATACTTCCGCACCGGGCAAATTCGCCGTGACGCGACTGCAATCTACCAGCGAGTGGAGTGGCCGTGGGCACTCAACGGCGGAAGCACATTTGCGATGGATTGGACTCCGGAGTATGGCTTCAGCCCTCTGCGATGGGACTCGTACTGCGAGTCCATGATGCTGTACCTGCTGGCGATGGGATCGCCAACCCATCCCATTCCGCAGGAGAGTTGGGGCGCGATCCGGCGGCCGAAGCTGGTTTACCGTGACTACCAATTCATCTCCATCCCAGCCCCGCTTTTTGTCCATCAGTTCTCCCATGCGTGGTTTGACTTCCGCGACAAACGCGATGACTTCGCGAACTATTTCGAAAACTCGGTCAGCGCCTGTCGTGCACACCGCGAGTTTTGCGCCGAATTGAGCGAACGGTTTCCCTGCTATTCCGGAGATGTCTGGGGCATCACGGCTTCGGATTCTAGTGATGGTTACGTCGCCTGGGGCGGTCCGCCACTGCTCGGGCCCATTGACGGAAGTCTCGTCCCCGCGGCTTCAGCAGGGTCACTACCGTTCTTATTCACCGAATCGCTGTCCGTGCTGCGAAACCTGCGCGCCTACTACGGCAAGCAAATCTGGAAAAAGTACGGCTTTGTGGATGCGTTTAACCCGCTTACCGGCTGGGCCAGCAAGGATGTGCTGGGAATTGATGTAGGGATCAGCATGTTGATGGCGGAAAATGCCCGTTCGCAATTTGTTTGGGACGTCTTCATGCGCAATCCTGAAATTGCCATTGCAATGGATCGTGCCGGCTTCCGCGACGAAGTCAAAAGCGTTTAACCGCAAAGTTCGCTAAGGATCGTAAAGATCGCGAAGAAAACCGCGAAAAGAAAGATAATGGCAGGTTTTCTTAGCGTCCTTTGCGTCTCTTTGCGAACTTTGCGGTTAAAGGCTTTGTCGCTGGTTAACACGCGCAACTAATCCAGAATCGGCAAACTCAGGCACGGCTTCACCAGAAACTCCAGGGGTGCAATATGCCTGAGCGCCTCTTCCACCACGGAAGCTGGGCAGGGCTCAAGAGTGATCACAAAGGGAAGCTTGTCCTTCGCATATCCCGGCTTCTGGAAGACGGAATCAATATTGATTCCTGAGCGGCAGAAGATCAACGCTAACGACGCGATGATACCCGGTTCGTCCTTTACTGTGAAGCGCAAGTAGTGCCGTGAAGTGAAATCAAAGCTGACCGGTCGTTTAGGCACCTCCCGTTCTGGTTCAAGGGCCACGGTGTTCACCTGCCGTGAGCGCGCTATCGCAATCAGGTCTGAAACAATTGCAACTGCGGTGGGATTTCCTCCTGCGCCGTGCCCCGCAAACACGGTTTCCCCCCCGAATTTTCCGGTGGACATCACCAGATTCTGTCCGCCCTCGACCCGCGCCAAAGGCGAAGAGCCATGCACCAGCATGGGCTGCACCGAAGCCAGCAGGCGGTCAGCAGTAATTTCGGCGCGCGAAATCTGGCGGATGGTGCAGTCCAGCAACTTTGCGTAGTCAAAATCCACCGGCTCAATGCCGGAAATCGATCTTGCCAAAATGTCCAAAGGATTCGCCGAGACGCGCAACCCAGTGCGGGCCAGGATAGTGAGCTTGGCGCGTGCGTCGAAGCCATCAATATCGTCAGTGGGGTCTGCTTCTGCGAAACCCAACTTCTGAGCTTCACGCAATGCCTCCTCGAACGAGATTCCAGCGCTTTCAATGCGCGTGAGAATGTAATTGCAAGTGCCGTTCAAAATTCCGCACAGCTTAACCAACTCATCACCCGCCAGGCCTTCTTGCAGGCCGGAAATGACGGGGACACCTCCCGCGACTGACGCTCCAAACGCGATGTGCTGTTTGTGTTTGTGGGCCAGGCGAACGAGCTCTGTGCCGTGGCGCGCGATTATCTGTTTATTCGCAGTGACTACGGACTTACCGGATTTCAGTGCGTGGCGAATCCACTCGCCCGCCGGCTCCAGTCCTCCGATGACTTCCACGACAATGTCAACGTTCGAGGAGACAATGTCGCTGAATTCCTGCGTCCAACGTACGGTGTCGGGCAGCCAGTCCACTCGTTTGCGCTCGACATTGCGATTACAAATGTGAGTAAGCTGGAGGCCGGCGGGAGCGTTTTCCGAGAGAATGCGAGCGACCGAACTGCCCACAGTTCCGAAACCGACAATCGCAACCTCTAGAGATCGTGATGAGTCTCCCACGTCGTTAGGCACGCCGGAAGTCGCCGGGTTCGATTGGGAATTTTGTCAAAGGCTTCACAGTTCTGGTAGGGCGGAACCGCTCGTCCGCCTTCCTCCCAGCAGTAAGTGTTTTCTGTCGGTTGTTGGAAGTACGTCTGCTTCTAGCTTGTGGGCTGATCCCGTTTCCGCGAGCGTTCGGCGCTACGCCGTTCTTCTTGAGCGTTGTGATTCCCCGGGTGCCGCGTCCTTGTCTCTCCGTTCTTTGGACAGACAGGGCGGCCGCTTTTGGAAAGAAATGCGCATGCAGATGACGCACCGCTCTCGGCACATCGCTCTCCTTTACTACAAAGCTGATATTGATTTCCGAAGCGCCCTGGGAAATCATGCGGATGTTTACCTCAGCTTCGGCGATGGTATTGAAGACGCTTGCCGCAATGCCAGGCTTCCCGTGAATGTCTTCCCCAACCAGGCAGATGATCGCCTGACGGTCTTCACTAGTCACATCCGCGATTTGTTCGAGTTCGGTCAGCAGCGGTTTCGGCAGCCGCTTGGTTTCCATGGTGAAGGAAAGGCTGACTTCGGAGATTGCCACAATATCCACCGAGGTAGAGTGGCGGTCGAGCGCTTCAAACACCGAGCGCAGAAATCCATGCACCATCACTCCGCGCGACGCCACGACGTTCACAATGCTGACTCCAGTCTTGGCGGTGATGGCGCGAAAAACATCGCGGCTACGCGGAGCTTGGGCCGTGATCTCGGTTCCAGTGCTGTTGATGTTTCGCGAATTCAACACGTAAACCGGGATGTTCTGGTGGATAGCGGGCAGCAGCGTCGCCGGATGCAGGACCTTGGCGCCGAAATATGCCAGTTCGGCAGCCTCATTGAAACTGATTCGTTTGATCGTTCGGGCTTCAGGACAAAGCCGCGGGTCGGTGGTCATCATACCTTCGACGTCAGTCCAGATTTCGATCCGTTCTGCGCCAAGCGCGGCGCCGATAATCGCGGCCGAATAATCTGATCTGCCGCGGCCGAGTGTCGTTGGCACCCCCTCGGCCGTCGCCGCAATGAACCCGCCCATCACCACGACGCCTTTTTTGGAGACAATGGGCATTATCTTCTTCTTACAACGTTCGCGGGTTTCTGCCATTCTCGGTAGGGCACGAGTATGGGTGGCATCTGTGACCAGGCATTCGCGAGAATCTACCCACGAAGCATTGAGTCCGCGTATGG
>WNFZ01000068.1_pt1 | contig 121842 bp, 87 predicted proteins | sample 5400081 | NCBI WGS metagenome assembly WNFZ01 (sample SAMN13153365, study PRJNA577476) | soil metagenome | isolation source: 80 cm soil or saprolite under grassland replicate 1 | place: USA:California | collected 2016-06-15
GAGGTGCCCGCGGCTGCGGCTGCCCTTGGCGAGATCGAGTACGCGAGCATGGCGATCGTCACACTCGTTTTTCCGCGCGACGCGTTCGGCCGCCGCCCGCGGGGCAGCGGCTACCTGGTGCCCGCCGTGGATGGCCGCGCCGTCAAGGCCGTCACCTTTTCCAGCGTGAAATGGCCGCACCTGGCCCGCGGGAACGCTCCGGGCCGGCTCCGCACGGCAGAGAGCGAAAAAGCCAGCGAAGCCGTTCGGTGCTCTATTGGACGTATCGGCGAGGAGCAGGTGCTGCAGCGGCCCGACGAGGATCTCGTGACGCTCGCCGGCGCGGAGCTTGCCGCCGCCGTGGGCGTACGCGGGCGGCCGGTAGCGACGCGAGTGACGCGGTGGGGCGGAGCGCTGCCGCAGTACAGCGTGGGCCATGTCGCGCGGGTAGCGCGTATCAGGGCTGCGGTGGCGGCCGAGCCAGGCCTTGCCGTCTGCGGCGCCGCCTACGACGGCCTGGGCATCCCGGCGTGCATCGCCACCGCGGCGAATGCGGCGGCGCAGGTTCGCGAGTACCTGGCCCGCAGGAGGCGCCGCCCAGCCAGGCGCGCCGATGAGGGAGAATAATCCTATGGCAGACGGTTCGGGCGCTCGGGCGCGTGAGCTCAACGAGCTGATCAGGTACACAATGTGGTCAGTCTTTGCCGTCACCGATCGGTCGGCTATCGCGCCACGGCAGGCGGTGGCGGCCGAGGTGAGCGACCTCCTCGACCAGGCGGCGGGCAAGGGCGTAACCACCCGGGGGGGCTACGACCTGCAAGGATTGCGAGCCGACGCCGACTACATGTTCTGGTGGGTATCGCCGTCGCCCGACGACCTGCAGGAGGTCTATGAGCAATTCCGCCGGACCACGCTTGGCCGCGCGAGCCGTCCGGTGTGGTCGGTGCTGGCGCTGCACCGCCCGGCCGAGTTCAACAAGAGCCACGTCCCGGCGTTCCTTGCCGAAGAGGAACCGCGCGCGTACGTGTCGGTGTACCCGTTCGTCCGGTCCTACGAGTGGTACCTGCTCGACCCGAACCAGCGGCGGGAAATGCTCGCCGAGCACGGCCGGATGGCCAGGGAGTTTCCCGATGTCCGCGCCAACACCGTCGCGTGTTTCGCGCTGAACGACTACGAGTGGATGCTCGCCTTCGAAGCCGACGAACTGCACCGCATCGTCGACCTCATGCGGCACCTGCGGGCAGCGCGGGCCCGTCGGCACACCCGAGTCGAGATCCCGTTCTACACCGGCCGCCGTAAGCCCCTCGCCGAGCTTGTAGCGGCGCTGTCCTAAGTAGCGGCGCTGTCCTAGGTAGCGGCGTTGCCCTACGGGGTTGCGAAGCCAAAGACCCGTTCGGCGTTGGCATGCAGAAACAGTGCCGCCGTCTCGTCGTCCAGGCCCAGCTTGTCGAAACCATCCAGGCAGTCCGCTGGCGGCCATGCCGGATGATTCGAACCGAACAGCACCTTGGCCCGGCCGTGGCCGCGCAGGTAATCGACGAGCTCGGCTGGGTAGCGGGCGGCCTTGTAGGCGGACGTGTCGATGTAGACGTTCGGGTACTTCGTGGCCAGGGATATCACTTCCGCCGTCCACGGATAGCCGATATGCCCAGCGACGATCGTGAGTTCTGGAAACTCCAGTGCGACGCGATCCAGGTAAGGGATCGGCCTGCCGGGCTCGGATTCGCAGAGCGGGCCGGCATGGCCAACCTGCGTGCAGAACGGGATGCCGAGGTCAACACACGCCGCGTAGAGCGGGTAGTACCTGCGGTCATCCGGCGGCAGGTTCCACAGCCATGGCACCACGCGCAGGGCCCGGAAGCCAAGGTCGGACACACAGCGCCGCAGCTCACGCACGGCCGGCACCGGTCGGCTGAGGTCGACAGACGCCGCCCCGATGAAGCGGCCGGGGTAGCGGGAGACAAAGCCCGCGACCACGTCGTTGGGAATCAGCGGCCCTTGCGGCCCCCACCAGGCGCACAGCAGGCCGGCCCGAACTCCCGCCTTGTCCATCTGGGCCACAGTCCACTCGATCGGCAGGCCCCCGGCTGGCAGCGCACCGCGGGACCAGCGGCGCAGGGAGTCGAACATGGGTGACGCGAGGAAGCCCTCGGTCGGGTGCTGCATCCAGACATCGACTACTTCGGGTCTAGCTGTACCGCCCACGGGACGCTCCTCGACTCGCCTGCTTGGGACGCCGCCGCTGCCGCCGCCACGGTCGCGCGGCGGCGGCAGCGGCGGCGTCCCTAGCGTCCCTCCGGTACAAGGTAGACGGCCGCGGCGGTGGGCAGTTCCCCCTCGCCGCGGCATCGGTCAGGCCACGCCGACGTCAGCCCGAGCTGGCGCCGGTGCCGGCGCGGATCCTTAGCGCCGCGTCAGCAGTACGTATAACCCGGCCCGCTGCTGCCCCAGGCGCAGGAGTCCCGCCAGGTCCCGGCGGCGTTGCGGAGAACGGCCTTGTCGCCCGTGTTGTTCCACACGTACCAACCGCGGCCCCAGTACCGGTCTGTCGACGTGTTGGAGCCTTTTCCGGTATGGATGCGTACACGTTTTCCGGCGCCCAGGTGAAAGGTCCCGAACGTGTAGATATGGCCCTGGGCGTCCCGGACCGTCCAGTTGGTCAGATAGCGTCCTGTCGTGCCGACGTTCTTGACCGTGACATACTCCGCGTTGAGGCTGGCATTGCTGCCGGTGTCCGATCCCGGGGAATTGTAGTAAATCAGGCCAAACCGGATGGCGCTCGTGGTCGCCTGCGCACTCGGCGCGAACGGCAGTACGAGTGCCACGGACCCCAGCAGGGCAGCAAGTATGATGCGGTAGCGCATTGATCCCCTATCTTTGACGGAAAGTCCCGGCTTTGACCGGTTCGCAAGCCGGGCGCTCGGGAGTTGGTCAAACCCGAATGAGTCTCATTCTTGCGCTGGGGTGCGGTACAGAGTCGTTTGGCCTCTATTTCGCTTAGCACAACGAATGGCGGTCGTGCGCTGGGATGGCCGCGTGTACGGTACGTCGCCACGCAACTTGCCAGGGCCACGGTGCTGGTGCCAAGATCGACAACACGCGAGCGGTCGCGCAACGAGGCCCGTGATCCCTTACTTGGGAGGCTTTTCAGCGCATTTCGCCGAAAAGTCTCCGAGCACGCGGATCATGCCAGGCTCTCAGGCGGATACAGGTTCTCAGGCGGATAATGGCAGGCCCTAAGGTTGACACATGCGGTCGATGCCTGAGTTCTTGATCGTTGCATTGCTCGTGACGTTGACGCCTGGGCCGGGAACCGCGACGATCATCCGGGTCGCGGCGCGCGACGGGCGGGCCGCCGCGCTTCGCGCGGTCGCGGGGAACAGCGCTGGCGTGCTGCTTTGGGGCACGCTCTCCGCGGCCGGGGTCTCGTCGTTGATCTTGGCGTCTGAGGTCGCCTATGACGTGCTGCGGATCGGCGGCGCGGCCGTTCTTGTGGTGCTTGGCTTGCGCTCACTGCTGCAGTGGGGACACCGCGGGCCTGGTGAAGCGCGGGGACCCCGTCGGGGAGCTGGCTTTCGGGCCGGGCTGATAACCAGCGTGTCCAACCCCAAGCTGGCCGTGTTCTTCGTAGCGCTCTTCCCGCAGTTTCTCAGCCCGCATGCCGCCGTCCTCCCCGCGGCCCTGGCGATGGCCGCCGTGGTGGTGAGCTTCGACCTGCTGTGGTTTTCCGCGCTGACCTACGCGGTCGGCCGGGCCAAGGCGCTGCTAAAGCCCCGGGTGCAGCGCATCATGGAGCGTTTCACCGGCGCCGTGCTCGTCGGCCTGGGGGTACGGCTGGCGGCCGAATCCCGGTAAGGGCAGCGGCAGCCGTCAACCACCGCGACCGGCGCCACCACCGCAACCGGCGCCACCACCGCAACCGGTGCCACCACCGCAACCGGTGCCACCACCGCAACCGGCGCCACCACCGCTGCCGCTCGGCCTCCGTGAGGTCCTGGTAGCCGGGGTGGCGCTCCATCCAGCCCGAACCTGGTGTCTAGGGCAGCGGCTGGCGCACGCCTACCTCATCCAGCCGACGGAGCAGGTCGGCTGGATCGGCGTAAACTCGGAACGCCCCGGCGCGTTCCAGTTCTTCCCTGCCGTAGCCGCCGGACATGAGCCCGATGCCGAGGGCCCCGGCACGCCGCGCGGCAAGGAGATCCCACACGCTGTCGCCGACGACCATCGCATGTCTTGGATCAATGCCGAGCATGGCGGCAGCGGCAAGAAACAGATCGGGGTCGGGCTTGGCGTGGCGCACCATGTCACGGGTCACCATCGGCGTTTCCTCGGGCAGGCCGAGCAGGCCGAGCGCCAGGTGTGCCGTTGAGGCGTAACTGCTCGTCGCAATGGCCCATGGCACGCGCTGCTCGGTGAGGACGGCGAGCAGTTCGGCCGCGCCGGGGAGTGGGCTCACGGACTCGAAGCGCTGTTTGTACTCGGCCGCGTGCGCCTGTTGCAGCTGCTCGATATCCGCTGCGGAAAGGGTGCGCCCGGTCTCACGGAGCAGCGCGGTCACGAACAGGCCACCGCTCATCCCGATCCGCCGGTGAATGCGCCAGACGGAAAGGTCGATTCCGATCGCGGTCAGCGCCGCACGCCAGGCGAGCACGTGCTGGTAGACGCTGTCGATCAGCGTGCCGTCCAGGTCGAATAGGAACGCCGGCGGTGGCGTGTCTTCATAGAACAGGGGAGCGGTCACAGATTCAGCATGCCCCACCTGGCGGCGAGTGTCGTCTCGGGACGCCTCTGGCCGGAATGGCGCGAGTGCGATATATCTTGACAGTGACCACCTCGCCTCTATCGCCAGACGAGATCCGGGCGGCCGCTGAGATCCACCGCGAGCTCGGCCCGGAGTATGACAGGGCTGTCGTCGAGTCGTTCATGGACAGGCTCAGCGCGGAGATAGACGCCCGGGTCGACCAACGGCTCGCCAGGGAGCGCGCAGCCCCCCCGGTGCAGCCAGCGGTGCCGCACGGTAAGCCGCCGCCGAGCGGGATGGCGCTTGCCCTCGGCTCGATGGCACTCGGCATCCCGATCACCGCCATCGTGGCCACCGCGGGCGATCACCCAGTGGGGTTCTGGGGCGTGCTTGTGGTATGGCTAGCGATCGCCGCCATTAACGTCGCGTATGCGCTGCACGCACGGCCGCCCGGCCAACGCCGCTGAGCGAGCGGGTGCTGCTTCAGGCGATGGCGGCCTGCGTCAGGCGTTGACGCTCTCGGGCTCGCGACTCTTCCTGTGGCCCATGACGTACAGCAGGGAGCCGATCGCGAGCGACGCGAGCGCGATGCCGCCGATCCACCAGAACCACGTGCCAACCGAGATGGTAGCGCCAAAGATCGTTACGTGCCCCGCGCTGTTGCTGATCAGCGGCGTCCACGACCCAGACAGCGTGGCGATGATGCCGACGAGTGATCCGAGCCCGCCGATCACCGAGCAGGCCCAGAACACGGCGGGGTGCGCGAGCCTGCGGGCCTCGAACTGCGCGCGGTACCGGCGCAAGATGATCAGCACGTCGACGAACAGCACAACGATCGATAGGCACCAGATCACCGTCACCGCGGCCTGGAGCACGTCGTAGATCTTGGTCTCGGCGTCGACGGCGTTGCCGCTGACCACACTCGGCACCACGACGAAGGCGACGAGCGCGAACAACCCGGCGATCGCGGTCTGCACCCACACCGCGACATCGGGCACCCGCGCGCGGTTGACGTGCGACATCACGGGCGGAAGCCGCCGGTCGAGCCCGGACACGAAGATGAGCCTGGCGAACGAATAGTTGTACACGACGGTGATGAAAAGGAAGAACAGGGCCAGCACCAGGGCGGTCGCCTTTCCCGCCGCACTGCCGATGCCCACACTGACGGCCGCCGCCACGGCCGTGATGCTCGTGGCGTCCGCGCCGTGCACCGTCACCATGACACCCCAGGTGGCGAGCAGGTACGCGAGCACCACCACGACGGATCCCCAGAGCAGGTACCGCGTGACGGCTTTGCGCTGGCGGATCTCGACGCCCATGTTCAGCGGCACTTCGACCCCGAGCAGCGCGAGTATGGCCAGGCCGAAGAATGTCCAGTTGGTGAAGTTGAGGCCGTGCGCCCCGCCCGGGGCCCAGGCGCTCCAGTTCCACGGGTCCACCGCGGCGTGATGGCCGCGCGCCAGGTAGGCGACACCACCCGCGAACATCGCCAGAATCGCGATCCCGTACAGCACGAACACCACGTTGACCACGTTCTGGGTAACGCGGAACCGCAGGATGGAGACAAGAGCAGAGATCAGGATCACCGCGATGATGATGCCCCCCTGAGCCTGCACCGACAGGCTGGCGACGGACGGGAAGGCGTAACCGAGGAAGGCGATGGTGGTGGTGCCCGTGGCGACCATCACCAGCACGCCAGGCCACCAGGCGCAAAAGCCGGCGAAGAAGCCCCAGAAAGGCCCGAACGCCTTGTGTGTCCACAGATAGATCGAGCCCTCGCCGGGGAACATGGCGCCAAGCTGGCCGGTCGCGATCGCACACGGTATGAGGAACACGACGAAGCCGATCAGCCACCAGCCGAACGCCGCGGGCCCAGCCGCCTGAATAACCGCCGCGTTGGTGATGAACAGGACGATCGCTACGAAGATCGCGACCATGTCGAACGTGGTGAGCACCCGGGGCAGGATGCTGCCCGCCACACGCTCGGATAGCAGCTGCCCCGCCGCTTGCTCGCCTGTGGCGGTCACGCTGGCCACCTCCCCGCAAACGCAGATCTTGGTGAAATGATGCGCTTCGCGGTGTTACCTGTACAGGCGTGCGAGCAGGGCTTTCGGCCAACGGTGTCAAATCTTGGTGAAATGGTGGAAGCACTCGTATTCGGCCCCCCGCGCGGCGAACGCAGCCGCCTCGGCCCGCCTGACCGCGAGGTAGGCCCGCCTGCGCAGCGGGCCGAGCGCCTCCATTAGCAGTTCGTCCGCTTCGAGGGCGTCGAGGGCGGCGGTGAGCGACTCCGGCAGGCGGTGTGCCCGCAAGCGCAGCCGTTCGGAATCATTAAGCGTCGCGGGGTCAATGTTGACCGCCTCGCCGGGGTCGATCTTGTTGCGGACGCCATCCAGGCCCGCGTGGATGTACCCGCCGAGCGCCAGATAAGGGTTGGCGCTTGAGTCTGACGGCTTGTGCTCGAGGTTCACCGAGCCAGGGGTGCCCCGCATCGGTGAGCAGATCCGGACCGCCGCCTCCCGGTTGTCCATTCCGTACACGGTGAAGGCGCTGGCCCACGTCTGCGGCGCGAGCCGCCGGTAACTGTTGGCGCTGCCGCAGGTCAGCGCGGTCAGGCCGGGAAGGTGGGCGAGCAGGCCACCGACGAAGTGATAGCCCGTTTCCGACAGGCCGTACGGGTCGCTCGGGTTAGCGAAGAGGTTGCGCGTTCCCGGCTGGCTCTGCTCGTCCGTGTCTTCCGCGAGGTCCCACAGCGAGGCGTGCAGGTGCGCACCATTGCCGGCCTGGCCGGGGTCGGGCTTGGGGGCGAGGCTCGCCCAAAGGCCGCGGCGGAAGGCGACCCCGCGGACGGTCTCGCGGTAAAGCACATGATTATCGGCCGCCCGCAGGGCCGGCGCTGGCCGGATCGACATCTCCTGCTGCCCGTGGCCAAGCTCGGGATAGTAGTGCTCGACCTGCAGGCCCTGCGCCTCGAGTGCGCCAGCCAACTCGATCGCGTAGTCGTGCGCCAGGTGGAAGCCGGTCGACGAATAGCACAGGCTGTCATCGACCGGCACCAGCCGGTCAAACGCGTCTGGCTGGCCGCCGCTGCCTGGCTCACCCGGCTCGCGTCGGCCCAGGGTAAACTCCGGCTCGAACGCCGCAAGCATCGCGTATCCCTCCCCGGCGAGCTCGGCAACGGCCTGCTTGAGGAAGGTGCGCGAGCACGCCTCCCACGGCTCGCCATCCAGCCGGACCAGGTCCGCGGTCATCGCTCCCGCGCCGGGCGCGTACGGAAGCGTCACGAAGGTACGGGGGTCCGCGGTGATGCGGACCTCACCGACCGGCCCCATGCCGTCGACCGGCTGCAGGGTGTCAAGCATGGACATCGCCATCATGGCGACGGTGTGGCCGATGCCGGTCTGCAGCCGCTGCGCGAGCATCGGGACGGACGTCGCCTTGCCGCGGATGATCCCGCCGTGGTCGGCGTAAAGGAACCGCACCAGGGTGAGCCCGTCCGCCTCTGCCTGCGCCAGTACCTTGGCCGTGTGGCTGGTGCCGGTGCCGGTGCTGTCGCTGTCGCTGTCGTAAGAGCCGGTCATGGGTCAGACGTAGCACACCCGTGGCACGCCCGTACAGCGTGGCATTCAACCGCTGATACCGAACGGCTCACGCTTCCTGGCACAGGCTTTTAGTGCGGAGCCGACGGTGAGTGCCGCCAGCGTCTGACGCAGGGGCCCTTTGCGGCGAACGGCGATCCAGGCGGTGGCTGGCACCTGAACCCGCGACCCGCAGAGTGTCTCCACTGGTCAGGGCCGACCCGCAGAGCGCCGCCACTGGTCAGGGCCGACCCGCAGAGTGTCTCCACTGGTCAGGGCCGACCCGCAGAGCGCCGCCACTGGTCACGGCCGACCCGCAGAGCGCCTCCACTGGTCACGGGCGACCCGTAGAGTTCCTCCACTGGTCACGGAAGCTACCTCTCGGGATTGTCGCCCGGCCCGTCCAGCTGGGCCAGGAACTGCTCGAACTGCGCAGCCAGTTCCTCGGCGGTGGGCAAGTTGCCAGGATCGTCGGCGAGCAGATTGTCACGCTGGCCGGCACCGGCATATGCCTCGTATTGCTCCTCCAGCGCGTTGACCAGCGACTTGATCTCTTCGGATGACTCAACCTGCCGCGTGACCTCCGCGTCTGTACGCTTGGCCCGCTCACGCAGGGCATCGGTGGACACCGTCAGGCCAGTCGCGGCTATCACTTCATCCAAGGCCGCCACCGCGGCCGCCGGGTACGGCGCCTGAGCCAGGTAGTGCGGCACGTGGACGGCGAACCCGATCGCGTCGCGGCTGGCCTCGCCGAGGCGCAGTTCGAGCAGGGCGGCCGCGCTCCCGGGAACCTGCACACGGTTCAGGAACGGCGTATGCCCGCTGACGAGTTCAGCGCGGGTCGCATGCGCGGTCACGCCGAGCGGCCGGGTGTGCGGAACCGCCATCGGTATGCCGTGAAAGCCTACGGCGACCCGCACGTCCAGCCGCTCCACGAGCCGCAGGACGGCGGCGACGAAGAGCTCCCATTCGTGATCAGGCTCCGGGCCGGCCAGCAGCAGGAACTGCCCACCGTTTTGATCTTCCACGGCGTGCAGGAGGAGTGCCGGGGCGTCGTAGCGCTCCCAATGATCCTTCACGAAGGTCATGACAGGGCGGCGGGAACGGTAGTCGAGGAGTCGGTCGACATCGAAGGTTGCGACCGTGCGGTGCTCCAGGGTGGCAAGGAGGTGTTCGGTGACGATGGCGCCCGTCGCCCCCGCGTCGATGAAGCCATCGAGGCTGTATAGCATGGCCGGATTCGCCAGTTCTGGCAGGTCGGCATCGAGCGTGTACAGATCTTGCGGATCCGGCAACGCGACCACAGCCTTCCCTCGACCTTGCGTCCGTTCAACGTGGCTAGGGCTCAGATAACAAACGTACGCCCTGGGATGCAGTCCTCAGGGCGCGCATCGTTACCGTCGGGGTCACCGCGGGTCACAGCCGCGGTTGCCGCGGGGTCACTGCCGCGGTTGCCCCGGTTACCGCCGCAGTACCGCCGCGGTTATCACCCGGTTACCGCCGGAAGGCTGTCAGCGCATCTCGCGTCGCATCATCTCGTAATCCGGCTCGGGCCACGCCGGCCCCGAGGTACGCATCAGGAACTCGGCGTAGGTGTCCGGCGGCGCGTTGGGATCGGCCATGAGCCGGTCCGGCGAAAGCCGCAGCACTGTCATGCGCACCTGTGCCCGTTGGCACTCCGAGATCGTGGCGGCGACGCGTCGCGTCACCTTGCCCACCTCGGCCACAAGTGTCCGGAACGGGTTGCCGTGTCGGCATGGGATTTCGGGATGCATGATCTTCTCCAGGTCTTCTGGCTTCTGGTCTTCAGGCTTCTGGTCTTCAGGTCTCCAGGCCTTCTGGTCTTCTGGTCTTCTCTGGGTCTTGTCTGGTGATCAGGGCTCACCTACTCAGCCGTTCATCATCGAGACTTCCGCTAAGGCCGCGGACTCCGCATCGGGCAGATGCCTAACACCTACTGGTCGGCTCTCGCTGCGAGGCGGCTAAGGCTCGCTGAGACCGGCTAAGCCTCGATCCGCCGCGTAGCGGCGGATCGAGTTAAGAGCCTGGTAGAACCTACTTGCCAACCCCGGTTCGCTGCGCTGGCCTGCGCGCCTCCGCCCCTACGGGGAGCCGGTTATCAACGGTCCTTAACGTGGCGCACACGAGTCGGCTCGGGGTTGTCACACAGGCGCGGCTGGATCCGTTCGCGCCCGCCGTGTTGGGGCATGATTGGCCGCTGGATGCCCGGTATCCGCCAAACAATTTCGGCAGAAGTGACACAATTTTGCGTCTAATTACGGTCATTGACATGGTACGGTAGCGGTCGATCTGCATTTCCTGGTGGATGGGAATCGGCCGGGGATTCCGGCGTGGAGGACGAGCTAGATCGTGATCAAGATCCGCTACGCGGACCTGCCCGAAGGTTCACATGTGGAGGTCAGGTCCGACGGTGTAAAGACCGTCATTTATCTGGCGAACGCGCTGTCGCCCGAACAGCGCCGCGCCGCGCTGGGCAAGGCGCGGCAGGCGGCCCGCGTCGGGCGAAGCGCCCCACTGCCCCTGGCCCAGCTCGCGCTCGCGCTCTTCATGGACAAGATCAGAACCACTTTCCGGGCGGCCATCGCGGCGGCGCGCGTGCACCCCGTCGGCTTCGCCGTACCAGCGGCGATCATCGTGACGGCCGTCGTCCTCTATACCTTCGTCACCTCGGTGACCATTCATATCGGTCACCCACCGCAGGCTGACGGCCGTGGTCCTGGCGGTGGAAGCGGGCTGCGGGGTTCATCACCAACGTCGCCAGCGTCACCGTCAGGGTCGCCGCAACCTGGAGCGAGCGCGAGCTATGCCGCGGGGGGCCAGAGTGGGTCGAGGTCGGGAACATCGCCTGGCAGGTCTGGCCATCAGGTGCCGCCGTCGCGGGTGGCGGCTTCGGCCCCTGGAGCGCCGAATCCGGGGCCATCGTCCTCGCCGGGCCCGGTGTCGAGCGAGTCCCCTTCTCCCAATCCGTCGCCGTCGCCGACGTCGACCAGCGGTGGCGGTGGCAGTAGCGGTACGTGCCTGCAGGTCGGACCGCTGGGAGTGTGCCTGAAGCTGCGCGCCGGCCTGTGACGTCGCGGTGAGTTTGCAGAGCAGGCGTCTAACGCTGTGCTGAGTTCGCGCCGCTGGTCGTCAGCCTCAGATGGAACCACCAATGTTGGCCTCAAATATCGCATGGAGTTCGCTCATCGAGCATTACCTGACATTCACGATAAATTGGAGATACTCGGAAATAACGGTCGCTCGATCACGCGGGTGATCAGTGAAGTTGCGACTCAATTTAGTATCCCAAACCGCTCGATGTCGGCGGGTGTCGCCACGGCTGGGCGCGATTTTGCCTGCGCCCGCAGCGCAAACCGGCGTCCGACGGGGCCTGCCCTGGCCCCGCGATCACGGTCTGGGAGGCTAGAGCCTGCTTCTCAAAGCAGGCTCTTAGGAAGCATGGCGCATAGCCCGCGCTTCCGGCTCGCCGGCGAATGAGGTTGCATTGGCATGGTGCGAGCCGATGAGGAGGTCGCGGCCCTGCTCTGGGAGTATGCGGATCTGACCGCGATCAGCGGCGACGGTGGCTTCAGAGTACGGGTGCACGAGAAGGCGGCCCGGCCGGTGCGCCGGTATGCGGGCGACGTCGCGGCACTTGACATGAGTGTGCTGACGGCCATTCCCAAGGTCGGTGCGTCCATCGCGGCCAAGATCGAGGAGTACATGCGCACCGTCGCCACGCCGGAGATCGACGTCTTCCCCAACCGGTTGAACCTGTCGACGGAAAATATTCGCCGGGCCCGGGGATACGGTGTGAGCTTTGCCATTGACAGTGCCGCCCATGCCGTCCCGCACCCGGCCAAAATCCGGTACAGCACGAGAACGGCCCAGCATGGCTGGGTCAGCCAGGACGAGGTGATCAACACGTGGCCACTGGATCGGCTCACCAGCTTCCTCAGCAGGGAACGGTGAGCACCGCCTGGCCAGGCCCATTCACCCGCCCGAAAGGCCTGTCCAGCGAAGACGCGGCAGCGCGGCTCGAGGCGGACGGACCGAACGTGATCACGCAGCAACGGCGGATCCCGTGGTGGCGAAGGGTTGCCGCGCAACTGCGTGATCCCCTGATCCTCGTGCTCATCGCCGCCGCGGCGCTCACCGTGGCGACCGGTGATCTGAGCGACGCGGCGGTCATCCTTTTGGTCATTGTCGTGAACACCGCCGTCGGCGTCCGCCAAGAACTGCGCGCGGACCAGGCGATCCGGGCGCTGTCCGAACTTGCCGCCCCGATGGCCAGGGTGGTGCGCGACGGAGTAGAGCAGCAGGTTCCGTCGGCCGCTGTGACAATCGGCGATCTTCTTGTGCTCGCCGAGGGGGACATCGTGCCCGCGGACGGCGATGTCATCGAATCGGCCGCCCTCCTTGTCGATGAGTCCTCGCTCACCGGGGAATCGGTCCCGGTGAGCAAGCAGGTCGGCGACATGGCTTCCGCGGGAACCGTCGTGGTCAGCGGCCGTGGGCACGCGGTGGTGACGGCGATCGGCGCGGCGAGCGCCATGGGGCGAATCGCCTCGATGCTGACGTCGCGTCCGCGGCTGACTCCGCTTCAGCGGCGTCTGGCGCAGGTCGGGCGGATACTCGCGATTGGGGCCGTCGCACTCTGCGCTGTCGTCTTCGCGCTCGGGATCGCGAACGGCCAGCGGCTGGAACTCATGATCATTACTGCGATCAGCCTGGTGGTAGCCGCTGTGCCAGAGTCGTTGCCAGCGGTCACCACGCTGAGTCTCGCCCTCGGCGCTCGGCGGATGGCGGCGCGAAATGCGATCGTCCGGCGATTGCCCGCGGTGGAAACGCTCGGCTCGGTGACGGTGCTCGCGACCGACAAAACGGGAACGCTGACCGAGGGCAGGATGGCTGTCCGCAAGCTGTGGACACCGCAAGGCGAGGCGCTCGTCTCGGGTAGCGGGTACGGCCCGGACGGTACGGTAATCCGTGCGGGTGCGCGCATCACAGCGGCGACCGCGCCGGATATGGCGCAGCTGCTGACCGCGGCGATCCTGTGCAACGACGCCACGCTCGCGCCGCCGGGCGAGGACGGGGGCGCCTGGACGGCGGTGGGTGATCCGACAGAGGCGGCGCTGCTCGCGGCCGGGGCGCGCCTCGGCCTGGACCGTTCGCTGCTCGCGAGCCGGATGCCCAGGGTCGCTGAGGTCCCATTCGACAGCGTGCGGAAACGGATGATGACGGCGCACGCGCAGGCGGACACGACAGGCGACGGGTTCTGGATCTTCTGCAAGGGTGCGCCCGAGGTACTGCTCAACGGGCGCATTCTCCGCGACGGCTCCGCGACCCTCGCCGCGGCCGTGGAACAGGCGGATAGCCTGGCCCGAGACGGGATGAGGGTCATGGGGGTCGCGGCGGGAAATCGTCGGAGACTGCCTGACGATCTCGGCGAGCTGGAGTCTCCGCGGGAGCCTGACGACCGCCTCCGGCTGCTCGGCCTCGTCGCGATCGCTGACCCGCTGCGGCCGAACGCGGCAGCCGCCGTTCGGGCGTGCCGCGCTGCCGGGATAGCGCCCGTGCTGATCACTGGGGACCATCCGGCGACCGCTCGGAGTATCGCGCGTGAACTCGGCTTCATTGAAAACGGTGGCCTGGTCGTAGATGGGCGGCAGACGGACGCTATCGGTGAGGCGGCGCTGAGCGGGGACGTTGGCGGCGGTGAGCCGGGCGGCGGTGAGTCGGCGCTGAATGGCGACGCTCGCGGCGGTGAGCCGGCGCTGAACGGCGACGCTCGCGGCGGTGAGCCGGCGCTGAACGGCGACGCCCGCGGCAGCGGTGAGCCCAGGCGGAGTGCCGAACCCAGCCCTCCCGCGGTGCCGGGCCTGACGCGCGCCAGCGTCTTCGCGCGCACCACACCGGAGCAGAAGCTCCGCCTCGTCGAAGAGCTTCAGGGCATGGGCGAGATCGTTGCGATGACGGGTGATGGCGTCAACGATGGCCCGGCGCTGCGGCGCGCCGACATCGGGGTGGCGATGGGTCAGCACGGCACCGAGGTCGCGCGGCAAGCCGCCGACCTGGTGCTCGCCGATGATGATCTTGCAACAGTTGTAGCGGCCGTCGAGGAGGGGCGGCGGATCTACGGCAATGTACGGCGGTTCTTGCTCTACGCACTCTCCGGCGGTACTGCGGAGATCGTCATCATGCTTTTCGGCCCGCTACTGGGCATGCCTGTTCCGCTGCTACCGGCGCAGATCTTGTGGATCAACCTGATGACGCACGGCCTTCCCGGCGTTGCCCTCGGCGCCGAGCCGGCGCCTCCCAACGTGATGCGGCTCCCGCCGCGACCTGCGACCGAGTCGATCCTGGGCGCCGGGCTGTGGCAGCGGGTTCTGCGCGTTGCGGTCGTGATCTCCGCGGTGAGCCTTGGGGCGGGGGCCTGGGCACACTCCACCGGCCGCTCCTGGCAGAGCATCATCTACCTGATCTTGGGGGCGACCCAGCTCGGAGTCGCTCTCGGGGTGCGGGCAAAGGCGCTGACGCTGACAAACCTGTTCTTGCCATTCGCCGTCGTGAGTGCGTTCGCGCTTCAAGTGCTGGGGCTGTACCTGCAACCGCTTCGCGACCTCCTCGGCACCGAACCGCTGCCCCCGAGCGATCTGCTGATCGCCTGCGCGGTGTCCGTGGCAGGATACGCGGCCGCACGGCTGGAGCTTCGGCGGGTTGTCGATGTGGCCCCGTTGACCGCCGGTCGTCACTGGGCGTCGCGACATTGATCCCGAACGGCTGCCGCGTGCCGTGACCGCGAGCGGCTGCTGCGTGCCGTGATCCCGAACAGCTGCCGCGTGCCGTGACCGCGAGCGGCTGCTGCGTGCCGCGCGCTTACCGCGGCGCACTCGTTTTCTTGGTCGCTTTCGCGGCTGCCTTCATTTCCTGCTTGTGTGCCCTTACCTTGCCAAGCGATTGCTCGTCGGCGATGTCGGCCACCGAGTGAAAGACGCCGTCGGTGCCAAACGGCCCGGCCGCCTCGCGCCAGCCCTCGGGGCGGATGTCCAACCGCTTGCCCAACAGCGCGACGAAGATCTGCGCCTTCTGCGGGCCGAAGCCGGGCAGATTGCTTACGCGCGCGAGCAGATCCTGGCCAGAGGCTGCCTGGCCCCAGATCTGCCCGGCGTCGCCGTCGTACTCCTCGACGATCACCCGGCACATTTCCTTGACCCGTGCCGCCATGGCCCGCGGATACCGATGCAGCGCCGGCCGTTCGCTGAATACGGCGGCCAGTGCCTCGGGATCATAACCGGCGAGCTCCGTCGCGGTGGGCTCGTGCTCGAGCCGCTGCGCCAGGTCGAATGGTGCGCTGAACGCTTTTTCCATCGTAACCTGCTGGTCCAGCAGCATGCCGATCAGCAGCGCCAGCGGGCTTCGTTGCAGGAGCGCATTGGCCTGCGGGTCGATGGGCAGCGACATCGTCATGTGGTCCTCCGGGCTCTCGAACTCAATCATTCACCATCCGGCCAGCGGCGGGCAGCAGCGACGAAGACTGCCGCGCCGCCTTGCACCGGTCAGTTGGGCAGGCACGGTCAGCCGGGCAGGCGGCCCGGGTCAGCCGGGCATGCGGCGCGGTCAGCCCGGGCAGGTCCGGTCAACCGGGCAGGCACGGGTGGGTGGCCGGGCGGCTGCCCTGGTCGGGCGTGGGCCACCCACCGCACCCAGGACCGCCGCACCGCGCTGGCGTACCAGCGACAATAGGTGCGTGATGGGACAATTGCGCCCTCAGCGGCGAGTTGGCAGGGTTCGCCCACGATCGGCTTGGAGTGTGGCCACCGGCCTGCGCGAACCGGTCGTCATTATCTTGATCTTGATCGGGGTCTTTACCGCGATATCGGGTAAGCCCCTGGATGGAGTGCTGCTCCTAGTGGTCGCGGCTGGTCTTGCCTGGGAGGCCGGGACCCGCTCTCGTCGGCATGCGGCAGGCCCGAGGGGCGGGCCGATGGCAGGCGGCGGGCCGATGGCAGGTGGCAGGCCGATGGCAGGTGGCAGGCACATAGAGGGCGGGAGCGGTGGGCCCACGGCGGCCGGTGGGCCCACGGCGGTTCGCGGTGCGCCTACGGCGGCCGGTGGGCCCACCACGGTTCGCGGGGCGGCGGCAGGCGGTGCGCCTACGGCAGGCGGTGCGCCTACCGCAGGCGACGCGACAGTTGTGGCCGAACCGGCCAGAGCACGCGGTCGCCGACGGCCGGCATTCGTCGTGGGCGCGCTCGCCAGCGCCGCGCTGTACGCCGCCGCGGTGGGCTCATTCGTTCCTTACTCCTGGCCAGCGACTGCGGCGGTGACCGTGCTCGGCGCGATCGTCGTGGCCGTCGGATGGCGTCGGCCGCTGCCCACCCAGCCCGCTCCCGCCAAGCTCCCGCTGCCAGGCCCGGTGCTGTGGGGCGGGCTGCTCGTCGCGGCTGGCCTGTGGGAACTCAGCGCATTGCTGCAGCAGCCCGATCTCACGACGGAGTCCGACGCGCACCCGACCATCAGCACGTTGACTGAGCCGTTGCTCGCATCTCATGGCGGAAGATCGGTCGTGCTAGGGGTCTGGCTCGCGATCGGCTGGTACCTGGTCCGGCGATGAGCAGTCACGACCTCACTGTGTTGGGCTACGTGCTGCTGCTGCTTGCGGGCGTGGTGCTGCAGGTGTTCGCCACCAGGAATCCGGCCAGGATCCCGTCGCTCGGCGACGTCCTTTCCCGTGTGATGCGCACCCGGACCGGCCGCGTTGGAGTCCTCGTCGCCTGGGCGTGGCTGGGACTGCACTTCTTCGCGCGCTAAGCAAACGCGCGGTAACGAAACGCGCGGTAACGAAACGCGCGGTAACGAAACGCGCGGTAAGCGAACGTTCAGTAATGGAATGCTCGATAAGCCCAAGAGGACGCGACGCATATGAACGAGCGGCGGCGCAACGGACACATCCCCAGGCGGACGGGGGCGCCGCCGGAAGAGTGATCCAAGCGCGGACGGGGGTACCGCGCCCCATCGCGCCGCCGCAGATCACCACTATACAAGCCGCAGCTATTGGGTGCCCGGGCAACCGAAATAGTTGCGAAAATCCATATGCGCAGCCGGGATCAACGGTCCCCGGCGGGGGCCCGGGCCCGGCGAGGTGCACGGTTGCGGCCCTCAGCACCAGCCCGCCGCGGCGCAGGGGAGCAGCGACGCTGCCCGGCCCGGCCAGCGGAACCCCGCCCCGCATTCCGTTCCCCCACGGGAGCCGAACTCAGAGGTTGAAGGCGCGCTCGGCGTTCCCGCCCAGCAGGCCCGCGGCGGTGTCGGTTGGCAGCCCGAGGTCGCGTACGGCAGCCAGGTTGTGGGCAATGCCGGGAACGCCGGGCCAGTCGCTGCCGAAGATGAACGTGCGGGCCAGGCGGGCGAGGTCGTGCCGCACGTAGTACTCGGGCAACCGCCGCGGCGGAAGCCCAGCGATGTCGATCCACACGTTGTCGTAACTGAGCGCGAGAAACGCCGCGGTGTCGAAGGACCAGCCGCGGCCGCCGTGTGCGAGCACAAACGTGCAACCGGGAAAGTCGTGGACGACGTCGACCAGATGATCGAGGCTCGCGAAACGGTTGCGTGCGCCAGGAAAGGTGCTCGTGCCCGCGTGGACAATCACGGGAACCCGCTCCTGCTCGCAATATGCGTAAACGGGGTACAGTTCCGCGGCATCCATCGGGAAACCCGCGTGCACCGGATGGAGCTTGAGCGCGATGGCGCCGAGATCTAGCTGGCGGCGAAGTTCGGTCAGGAGCGGGTGATGAAGATGCGGGTTGATGTTGGCAACGAGCCGGAACCGGTTCGGGTCAAACTTTGCGAAAGGGACGATGTCCTCGATCGCCTGCCAGCCAGTCACCCGAGGGCTGTACTCGCTGAACAGCAGGGCGCAGTCCACGCCCTCGGCGTCTAGATAGTCGGCGAACACGGCGGGGCGTGGGCATCCTTGGTCGTCGTAAAGGCCCGGCAGGTCAGTGCCAGGAAACCGAGCACGCCACACCGGCATGGCCACCTTCAGGCCGCGGAGCACCGCGACGTGCACATGCGCGTCGACTACACGCGAGGTCATGCGGGCGCTGTCCCGCTGCCACGGCCCAGGACGCTCGGCGAGGCGATGTTGGCCAGCCGCACCTCGCCACGCGCCAATTCGCGTCCGGCGCCATCGGAAATCACCACTTGCCACAGCTGCTGGCTCCGGCCGCGATGTATCGGCGTGGCGACCGCGGTGAGGAGGCCGGATCTGGCGGCGCGCAGGAAGTTGGTGTGGTTGGCTACCCCGACGACGTGTCCCCGGTCTCCGAGCCATAGCGCGGCGCCGAGGCTTGCCGCCGTCTCCACGAGAGCGCAATGCACCCCGCCATGCAAGATCCCGTACGGCTGCAGCAACTCGGGGGTGATCTCGCACGTCAGCACGGCACGGTCAGGGCCAGCCTCGGTGAATTCGACTCCCAAGAGCTTCGCGAAGCCGGTGAACTCATCGGGTAGCTGCATGACTCTCCTCAACCTTATGCCGAACGGCTGCCGCTGCACGTCACAAACGGGCCGGTGCCGCTGGGTCTTGTAAGTGTCCACTATCGGCCCGCCGGCGCCGCGGCAGGTACACGGGCCGAGCGTGCATCAGCGGGTGATCAGGCGTACGCGACTAGGCTAAACAATGGAACGGCTCGCGACCGGAGCCCGGGCCACTCCGGCCCACGCTGCTCCCAGATGGGAAAGTGAATCGCGTGACCACGCGGGAAGGACTGCCAACGTGGGAAGGGTCTTGGTGGGCACGGCGTCGTGGACGGACAAGACGCTGCTAGCGTCCGGCTGGTACCCCAAGACCGCCAGCACGCCCGAGGCCAGGCTCAGCTACTACGCCAGCCAGTTCCCGCTGGTGGAGGTGGACTCGACGTATTACGCGCCGCCCGCGCAGCGGACCGTAGAACTCTGGCGGGACCGCACCCCGCCGGGATTCACCTTCAACATCAAGGCGTTCTCCCTCCTCACGCAGCACCCGACCCGCCCCGCGGCGTTTTACAAAGATCTCCGTGACGAGCTAGGGGATCGCAAGGGAAATGTGTATTTGCGAGACGTCCCCCCAGCTGTTGTCGACGAGGTGTGGAAGCGTTTCCTTGATGCCCTTTGGCCGCTTTACGAGGCCGGCAAGCTCGGCGCGGTTTTGTTCCAGTTCCCTCAGTGGTTCGTTATTGGCAAGGCTCGAAAAGACTACCTGCTGGAATGCAAATCGCGTTGCGATCCGATCCCGGTTTGCGTCGAGTTCCGTAACCACACCTGGATGAGTGAGAACAACCGCGCCGAGACATTGGATTTTCTGCGCAGCTACGGCCTGCCATACGTCAGCGTGGACATGCCGCAGGGTTATCCGAGTTCCATCCCGCCCGTGCTTGCAGCGACGGCGCCGCTGGCCGTGGTGCGTTTCCACGGCCATTCGGACAAGTGGACAAGCAAGGATATTCACGAGCGCTTCGGCTATCTCTACAGCGACGATGAACTGCAGGAATGGACTTCTGGCCTGCGCGAGCTGACCGGCGATGCCGACATGACCCACCTGATAATGAACAACTGCTACCGGGATTACGCTCAGGTCAACGCCCGTCAGCTCGCGGATCTGCTCGCCGCGGCCGGAGATTGAGCACCTCAGCCGTGCACCCGCCGACGGTACGTTCGGCCTGCTGCGCATCTGCCGTCAGGTGGACCCGCCATCCTCGGGCTGCAGCGCGAAGCCGGCGGCCCGCGCCTGTTCGACGATCAGCGTGGCGAAGTCCTCGTCCGCGTGCCCCGCGCCGATGGCGGCCTGGATCAGCTGGTGGGCCATCGCCGCAAGAGGCATTGGAACCTCGAGCTCACGTGCTGCCGCGAGGCCGAGGTCGAAGTCCTTGCGCAGCAAGGTGGTTGTGAATGTCGGGGTGAAGTCAAGCTCCGTGAGGGCGTGCGTCTTATACGTGGTGAACGTGGAGCCGAGCACGGACGAATTGAGGAAGTCGAGAAATGCGGTGCGCGAGACGCCTGCCTTGTCGGCGAGCACCGTGATCTCGGCGAGCGACTGGATGACGACGCCGAGGAACACGTTGTGGCACAGCTTCACCAGGCGCGCTACGTCACCGTCGCCGACGTAGGTAACCGACTTGCCCAGTGCCCGCAGCACCTGTTCGGCCTGCCCGAACGAATCCTTAGGCCCGGAGACGACCACGGTGGCGTTTCCTGCCGCTACGGCGCCTGGGTTGCCACTGATCGGCGCGGCCAGCAGCGCCGCGCCAGCTGCGCTCGCCTCCCCGCGCACCTGCGCGGATACGTCGGCGGCGACTGTTGAGCAGTCGATAATGATCGCTGGGGGACCCGCCGCGAGCAATGCTCTGGCCACCGAGGCGAAGTCGGGTGAGGACGAGACCGCGACGAAGACGACGTGCCGCCCGGCAAGATTAGCGATCTCGTCCACGACGGTGGCGCCTGCGTCACCGAGGGCGGCCGCCTTCGCGCGTGTCCTGTTATAAACCGCGACGTCATAACCGGCACGCAGCAACCGAGTCGCGAGTGCACTGCCCATTCGGCCAGCGCCGACCCATCCCACCTGCAGATCCTCGGGTGGGGCGGCGGTCGGCGGCCGCTGCCCCGGCTCCTCAGGCGGGCCTGCCGAGTACCCTTCTCCGCCCGGCGCGGTGCTCACGTAAGCAGCCACCCTCCATCGACGTTCAGGTTCACGCCGTTCACGGCCGGATTCCGCAGCAGAAATTCAACGGCATCCACCACATCCCGCATGGTAGCGAGCCGTCCGGCGGGCGTGCGGGAAACGACCCTTTCAAGATCTTTTCCGCGCCAGTAGGGACTGTCACCGACGATTCCCGGATGCACCGCGTTGACCCGGACAGGTGCCAGCTCGACCGCGAGCGTGTGGACCATCCCCATGACACCGGAGTTGACGGTCGAGATCGTCGTGGAACCCGGATAGGGCCTGTCCTTGGCCAGGCCGCCGAACATGACGATCGCGCCGTCACTGCTGAAGCGAGGCAGCAGTGTGTGCACCACTTCTGTGTAACCAACGAGCTTGAGCATGACGAGGTGCTGAGCATTATCGGTCTGGTACGCCGCCGCGGTGTTGTGGTCGCGGTCGATCGCAGCAAGGACGAGATCATCGACACGCTCAACGCTGGCGAGCGCGGCGGCGAGATCGCCGGGCCGGGTCAGGTCGAGCGCGAGGCCGCGCACCGACCCGCGGGCACCGCCGCCGACCTCCTTGGCCACGAGCTCGGCACGCTGTGCGTCGCGCCCGGTCAGGATGACGTCGTCGCCGATGCTCGCGAGGTGGCGTGCGAGCTCGCGGCCAATGCCTGAGGTGCCGCCGATGAGCACCACACTGCGGCCGTCTCGAGCAGGGTTGTCCGGCATTGTCAGTTCTCTCCCTTCAGCCGGGCGGCCAGGTAGTCCCAGTCACGGGCAAAACGGTACGAATGGCGCGCTGGCGGCTGCGGTGCCTGTGTCTCCAGCCAGCGCACGGGTGCGCGGCCCGAGCAGTTGAACGCGTGCACGCAGCCGACGCCAGCCCAGGCCACGTCGCCTGCGCGCAACAGGTAGGGTTCGCCGTCGAAAAGCGCGTCCACCTCGCCGTCGAGGATGAGGTACGTCTCCTCGAACGGGTGGTCGTGAGCGCCAGCCGCGCCGCCCGGTTCGTAGGCGACCATGAACATGGTCGAGAGCACGGCACCGAGGTCGGTGTCGACCATCATTTTCACGGTGATGCCGCTATAGACAAGCAGCGCGGTCCGCATGCTGGCCGAGACGGCGAGCATGTCCTGAGTCTGGCGTCCCGGATCCATGGCCTCCGCCGAGATGTGGCCGAATGCCCTCGTCCGTGGGTCGCGGGGATCCACGGGAACCGGCTGCTGCGGGTCAAGCGGGGGTACGAGGAACGTGTCCCCGCCGTTGGCCGGCCGCGGCTGCGGCGCCTGCATGTCCGCCCAGCGCGCCACGCCGGACCCGGTGTTCCGCCAACTGTGCGGCACACCGACGGGGACGAAGCCGTAATCGCCCTCGGTCAAGGCGACGGCGCCGCCGTCGGCTGACTGGAGCACCGCGGAGCCCTGGAGCATGAAAGAGGTGTGCTCGAAGGAGTGCACATGCGCGGCTACCGCGCCGCCGGGAGCAAGCTCGCAGAGCACAAAACCCGTGTGCGCAGCTGCTGGGCCAGCGCTGTCGGCGCTGTTGGCGCCGATCACCTCCCATCGGCGCAGGCCGGTATTGCCGCGTGCCCAGTCGGAGGGCGGCTCGTAGACGGCGTCGGCCGCCCTCCGTACCAGATGCCGGGTGCGGCTGGTCACGTGCTCGCCGTCTGCTGACCCGCTGCGTGGAGGAGGTAGTCACGAGATGCCTCGACCAGGTCACGGGCGCGGCTGGTGTCAGCGACAAGGCGGCCATCGCGCTTGCGCACGACGCCGTCCACGATCACGGTCTCGACGTTGGACACGTCCGCGCAGAGCGTGACGGCGGCCACCGGATCGATCACGGGCGCCACGTTCAGCGAGCGTGCATCTATGACCACCAGATCGGCCCGCTTTCCCGGCGTGAGGGAGCCCGTACGGTCGTCCAGGCCGGCCACGTATGCGCCGTTGATCGTCGCCATTTCCAGCATCTGCCGGGCCGTCAGCATGGTCTCAGGCACCGGCGTATTTGCCTCCCAGCACACCGCGTTGACGCGGGCGCGCTCGGCACCGAAGGCGCTCCTGATCTGCGTGAACATGTCTCCTGGCACCGTGGTGACGACGTCGATGGAAAGACTCGGCCTTAGCCCGTACTCGACCGCCTTCACTACCGGCGGCCAGCCGTGTCCCATCTGCGTCTCGACCTGTGGGGCGATCGAGATGAAGCCGCCGCTTTCCGCGACGAGCCGCCATTCGTTCTCGCTGAAGTAGCAGCAGTGGATATAGGTCGTGCCGGGACGCAGCAGGCCCATCTCGTCCAGTTGCTTGATCATTCCGAACCGCCCGGCCAGGCGGCCCATCGCCACGTGCACAGTTACCGGGATGTCCAGGGAGCGCGCCGTATCCCACTCGGCGCGCACCACCTCGGGCAGGCAGAACCCGGGTCCCCTGGTGGCCAGGCCCATCGTTAGCGGACTGTCGACGGAGTCGGACGAGAAGTAGGTGTTGCGGACGCGGGTCACGTCGTCGCGCGGAATGGCGATCTTGCTCTCGTTCCAATAGTCGGCCAACGATGTGTTCGCGCTGCCGTAGGCGTACTGCGCTCGGATGCCGGTCTCCTTGAGCGCGCGGATCGCCGCGTCCGGGTGCTCTGGCGTGTTGTTGATATGCGACCAGTCGACGAGTGTGGTGATGCCGGCGTTGAGGCACTCCAGCGTGCCGGCGAGGTTGCTCGCGTACACGTCTTCTGGCCGGTAGAGCGGTGCGAATGTGTCCAGCACCTCGACGAAGTAGTCGTCGAGCGTGGCGTTGGGCGCGCAACCCCGGATGGCGGCTTCCCAGGTATGCCGATGGGTGTCGACGAAACCGGGGATCACGATCCGGTCGCTCGCGTCGATGATCTCGGCATCCGCGTCGATCCGCGGCGCGACGGCGGCAATCGTTCCGTCCTCGATCAGAAGGTCGCCCTCGGGCAGGTCCCCGAGGGTGCTGTCCATGGTGAGCAAACACCCACCCCGCAAGAGCATCCGATTGGTCATGGCGATCGCCTCATTTCCTGTGCTCCGGTTGTGCGATGGGGCCGAACGCTTCGGTCAGCGCGTGGCGCCCGGTGGGCGGCAGTGGCCAGGCATCTCCTTAGCGGGCAGTTCCCTAGTAGGCAGTGACCTGGCGGGCCGCCGCCACGACCTTGTCGACGGTTGGGATCACTCTCTGCTCAAGCGCATCCGCGAAGGGCAGCGGCACGCATTCCGCCGCCACCCGCCGGATCGGCGCATCGAGCAGCTCGAACCCGTCGTCCGCGACGATGGACACCACAGTGCCGCCCCAGCCACCCTGGTATGGATTTTCCTCCACCACGAGCAGCCGCGAGGTTCGCTGCAGCGAGCCGAGCACGGTTCGCATATCGAGCGGGACCAGGCAGCGCAGGTCGACGATCTCGGCCGAAACTCCGTCCTCGGCGAGCTGTTCGGCCGCGGCGAGCGCCATTGGCACGGTGGCGGCCAGCGCGGCGATGGTGAGGTCGGTGCCCTCTCTGATCACCGCCGCCCGGCCGAGTTCAACCACGTGCTCATCCGGTGGGACCGCGCCTTTGGTCGCAAGCAGCCCCTTGTGCTCGAAGAACACCACAGGATCGTCGCTGCGTATCGAGGCGACCATGAGCCCGACCACGTCGGCCGGAAAAGCCGGCGCCACAATCTTCAGGCCGGGGACGGTGAGTGCCCAGTTTTCTACTGCTTGTGAATGCTGTGCGCCAAAGCCGAGCCCGCCGCCGTTGGCTGTGCGGATCACCAGCGGCACCGTGACCTGCCCTCCGGTCATGTAACGGACCTTGGGAATCTCGTTGGCGAGGTAGTCCCAGCAGCACGCGAGAAAGTCACTGAACATGATCTCGGCCACCGGTCGCAGACCGGTCATGGCCGCGCCCATGGCCGCTCCGACGATGGCTTGCTCAGAAATCGGGGTGTCCCACACCCGCCGTGGGCCGAACTCGGCGAACAGGCCGGTCGTGGTCTTGAAAACACCCTCGGCCGCGCCGATGTCCTCGCCGAGGCAGACCACGGTCTGATCGCGCCGCATCTCACGGGCGATGCCCTCGGAGACCGCTTCGCGATAGGTAATCACGTCCGCCACGTCGCGCCCCCGTCGGCCCACACGTCAGAAAGAGCGTCGGCCGGATCCGGGCCCGGGGCGGCCTTTGCCTCCTCTACCGCATCCGCCACAACGCGCGCCGCGCGCTCGCCGGCCTGCGCTATGGCATCGGGCGCCACTCCCGCGGCCTCGAGCCGACGGCGCGCGATGTCGAGTGGGTCACGCCGCATCCAGCTCTCCAGCTCCTCAGCCGGGCGGTATTTCGCCGGGTCGGCACGGCTGTGGCCGTAGTGCCGGTAGGTGCGGGCCTCGATGACGGACGGCCCTTCGCCGCGGCGCGCGCGCTCAGCAGCCGAGGAGACCACCTGTTTGATCAGCACGACATCGTTGCCGTCGACGATCTCGCCGGGCAGCGAATAGGCGGCCGCGCGGTCGGCGGCTGGATTAGCCACCGCTGTCACCTGCGAGATCGGCGTGTATTCCATGTAGAGGTTGTTTTCGCAGATGAACAGCACCGGCAGCTTCCACACCGAGGCGAGGTTGAGTGACTCGTGGAACGCGCCGATGTTCGTCGCACCATCGCCGAAGAAGGCCACCGCCACCTGGCCGGTCCCCCGCAGGAGCGCGGACCAGGCCGCGCCGGCCGCCATCGGCAGATGGGACCCGACGATCGCGTACGAGCCGAGCATTCCCGCCGAAGCCTTGGTGAGGTGCATAGACCCGCCCTTGGCCCTGCACACCCCTGTGCTTTTGCTCATCAGCTCAGCGAGGCACTCGGTAGGGGAGGCGCCGCGCGCCATGGCGTGATGGTGCCCGCGATAGGTGGCAAAGACGTAGTCGTCGTCGCGCAGTGCGGCGCTCGCACCGACTGCCACCGCCTCCTGCCCAGCCGCGAGGTGGGTCGTCCCCTTGACCAGGCCCAGCATGAAGAGGTCATACGCGGCCTTTTCCGTGGCGCGGATCACCGCCATCCGCTCGTAGAGGATGAGCAGCTCTGCGGCGCCCATCACTGGGCCGGCGCTTGTCATTGGTGGTGTCATTGGGAGGAGCCGTCCGGCGTCAGCTCACGAGACCGGGTGTTGAGGTTGGACTGCGCCTCACGCAACGTACTCAGAGCCCCACTCGCGGTCCAGTACTTGCGCCCGGCCACAAGCAGTTCCTCAGCGGGGAACTTCGTGATGATCTCGCAGCCGTCGCTTGTGACCACGACCTCCTCCTCGATTCGGGCCGCCGACCAGCCGTCCGAAGCCGGCCAGTAGGTTTCGAGCGCGAACACCATGCCCTGCTCGAGCGTCTCCGGGTGATCGAGCGACACAAGCCTGCTGAAGATCGGTTTCTCCCAGATCGCCAGACCCACGCCGTGGCCATACTGCAGCGCGAAAGCCGCCGTCTCATCGGGAAACCCGAACTCCTGCGCGCGCGGCCAGACCGACACGATGTCGGCGGTCGTGGCGCCCGGTTTGACGAGTGAGATGGCCTCGTCCATGTACTCACGGCAGCGGACATAGGCGTCCCGCTGCGCCCGTGAGGCGCTGCCGACCGCGAACGTCCGGTAGTAGCAGGTCCGGTAGCCCAGGTGGCTGTGCAGGATGTCGAAGAACGCCGGATCACCCGGGCGGATGATCCGGTCGCTGTACACGTGCGGGTGCGGGGAGCAGCGCTCGCCGGAGATCGCGTTGACGCCCTCGACATACTCGCTGCCGAGGTCGTAGAGAACCTTGCTTACCACGCCCACGCACTCGTTCTCGCGGACGCCGGGGCGCAGGAACTCGTACAGCCGCTCGTAGGCGGCGTCGACCATCGAACACGCCTGTGTCAGCAGCGCGATCTCGTCGCGCGTCTTGGTCCGGCGCGCTTCGAGGAAGAGTTGCTGGCCATCGACCGCGTCAATGCCCTCGGCGCGCAGCGCTGCGAGCACCGGCATCTCGACGACGTCGATGCCGAGCGGGTCGCCGGCGACCCCGTGCTCACGAAGTTCGGTGACGACCTTGCGGGCGACGTCTTCGGCGATGCCAGCTCCCGGGTGGAACGCGCCGCGCAGCGTCGAGATGCCCGCCCTGGCACCGGTTGGCGCGTCTGCGCGGTCCAGCCAGGGGTTGTAGAGCTGGTGGTGGCGCGCTGCCGAGCCGAAGTCCCAGATGATCGGCTCCCCACCGCGGACGAGCAGGGCGAATCTGATCAGCTTGTCCATGGCCCACGTGCCTATGTGGGTTGCCGTCATGTAGCGGATGTTGCCGAAGTCGAAGCTGAGCACGGCACCGAGATCGGAAAGCTCGAGCGCGGACCTGAGCCGGGCGAGCCGCTCATCGCGGAGTCGGCCAAGCTCAACCCGTTCTTCCCAGTCAACCGCGTTCGGGCCGTAGGTGGCGATCGCCATTGAAGCTCACCCCTCCGATAGCTGCCCACCAGTCAAGATGAGACAAGGGCGGCTGTCAATAAATACTGAACACCCGGCTCACCTATTCGGACACGAACCAGACGCCGACCGCCGGGGTGTGTGCGTCGTTGCGGTAACGGTGCCGCACTGACGAGGGGAAGCAGACCGAGTTGCCGGCCGTGAAGCGGTGCTCCTCGGTGCCCAGGGTCAAGATCAGTTCACCCTCGATGAGGTAGCCATGCTCGACGCCCCGGTGCCGCATCAGCTCGCCCTCACTGGACGAGCTGCCGCCCGGCGCGTAGGTGACGAGCAGGAAGTCCACACGGGTGCCCGGGACGTGCCCGAGGCGTTCCCATGTCACGCCCGAATCCAGGCGGAGCACTTCGCGGTCGCCGGGGCGGACCAGCGGGCCGGACCTGTGGTCGTCGAGGGCGGCAAGCTCGGCAAAGGCGTCGGCGGGGGAGGAGAGCGTAAGCGGCAGGAGCGCGGCAGGTTCGGCGCCGGGGGTCTCGAACACATCCTCAATTGATACGCCGAGCGCGGTTGTGATCGCGTACAGGGTGCTGACGGAAGGCCGGCACTTTCCGGTCTCAATCTGGGAGACCAGGCTCGCGGACACTCCGACGTCGCGGGCAAGGCTACGTAGGCTAACCCCACGTTTGATCCGCTCTTCGCGGATGCGTTCACCGACCGGGGGGTCTGCCAGGCGTGACACGATGCCTCCCTCTCCCAGCACGGTACCGCCTGCGGCGGGCATCTGCGCTGCCCGATTGCCGGCGGCTTCGAGAGATTCAGCCCCAGACGTCCTGCGCGGTTTCCACGATCAGACGTAGCTTGGCGACCTCCTCGTCGTAGGTCAGGACGTTGCCCTCGACCGTGGAGGAGAAACCGCACTGCGGGGACAGGCACAGCTGGTCGAGCGGGACGAACCGGCTGGCCTCGTCGATGCGGCGCTTGAGCGTGTCCTTGGACTCGAGTTCACCGCGCTTGGTGGTGACCAGGCCCAGGACCACCATCGTGCCGGGCGGCACGAAGCGCAGCGGCGCGAAGCCGCCGGACCGGTCGTCGTCGTACTCGAGGAAGAACCCGTCGATTGCGAGTTCGCTGAACAGCGCCTCGGCGACGAAGTCGTATCCACCCGCCGCGGCCCACGAGGAGCGGAAGTTGCCCCGGCACATGTGCGTGGTCACGGTCAGGCCAGCCGGTTTGGCCGCGAGCGCCGCGTTGATCTGCTTGATGTAGCGCAGGTGCAGGTGTTCGGCGTCATCGCCCCGTTCGGCGATCATCGCCCGCTGTTCAGGATCGTTGAGGTAGGCGAGGCTGGTGTCGTCGACCTGGAGGTAGGTGCAGCCGAGTTCGGCTACGCGGCGGACCTGCTCCGCGTATGCCGCGGACAGGTCGCCCCAGAATTCCTCCACATCCGGGTAGGCCGCGGGATCGATCGCGGCCGGGCCGCCGCGGTAATGCACCATGTTGGGTGATGGGACCGTCAGCTTCGGTGTAATTCCCACGCTGGTGATCCCCCGCAGGAACCTGAAGTCGTCGCCAAAGATGGTGTGCTCGAGCCGCACCTTGTCGTGCACGTGCAGCGCCGCGGTCTCGAAATCGAGATCACCGGCCTCGTTGCGAAAGTGGACCCTGATGTGCTCTTCGGCTGGGCTGATCCCGCCGAGCTGGTAGATGAAGTCCATGTGCCACGATGTCCGGCGGAACTCGCCATCCGTGGCTGACTGCAGACCGACGTCTTCCTGCATCCGCACCACCGCTCGGATGGCATCATCCTCGGCGGCGCGCAAGTCCTCGGCCTTTATCCGGCCTTCGGCGAAGTCGGCCCGGGCCCGCAGCAGCTCCGGTGGCCGCAGCAGGCTGCCAACATGATCTGCGCGGAACGGCGGCGTATCGCGGTGCGCCATGGTAATTGCCTCTCGCACGTGTCGGTCAGCGTCGATGGTTCCTAATTAAGGGAGGTTATGCGACCGCGCTCATTCGCCGGCGGGGACTTTGTTCCGCAGGACGGCGGCGGCGAGTTCCACCCGGGACCGCCTAGGCGCGATCAACCCAGGCTTCGGATCGCTGACCAGGCGGACGTGCTACCGTCAATCAGGCCAAATCGCGACTCTTCTCCGCGAGTAGCGCACATGGAGCCTAGTTGAGCACTCCATACGATCAGGAACCGCCGGACAGCCACGATCAACGCCCCTGGGCGCAACCCCAGGGTCCGGTGCCCCCGCCGGGCACCGGTCCGTACCACGGCCACCAGGCACCATGGCCGCCGGCCCAGCCGTCCGCGTGGGGACCACTTCCGCCGACCCCATACGGACAGCTTCCGCCAAAGAAGAGCCGTACTGGCCTGATCATCGGCTTATCCGTCGCCGCCGCGATCTTACTGATCGCGGTGGGTTTCGGCGCGTTGGCGGTCATCAGCAACAGCGAGAAGAATTCCAGCGCGGGCACGAGCCCGTCGGCTGGCTCGCACACGATCGCCATTCCCGCGTCGGCTGCTGGTTATACACAGATGACGGGCAATGTCGCGCGGCGGCTTATAGCCGCGACCAGAAAACAGGCTTCGAAGGCGAGCCCTGACCTGGCGGCAGCTTACGCTAAAGCTAAGATCGGCTATTACACCAGGCCAGGAAGCCCAACGCGGCTGGTCTTCGTTGGGTTCTCCGCCGCTGACTCCGCACAAATCGCTTCCGCGATGCGTTCCGAAGGGCCGTCAGCAGGGCTTGACTCCTTCCTCCTGGGTGCAGGCGTCTCCAATACAAACGACTTTCCAGCCGGACCGCTGGGCGGGGTCCTTCGCTGCGGTAAGACCACGCGCGCAGGCGTACCTGTGACGATATGCGCCTGGGAAGACTCGTCGGTCCTGGCGATGGTGGCGGAAGGAACCACTTCGCAGCGAAGGCTCGCACGCGTCTCGCTCGCCTTCCGTGCCGCCGCCGAGCACTGAACCAGGCGCGAGGAAGGGTGGCCCGGGTCGGGACGTCGCGTTCACCGGACACCGTAGCTTGGTGTCGGGGATCGAGCGCGCCAAGGGGTAGCGATGCCAGCTGAGGGTAGCGATGCCAGCTGAGACGCTGAGCCGGAGAGCGCTCAACCGTGCCCTGCTCGACCGGCAGCTGCTGCTGCGCCGCGCATCGTTTCCGGCGGCTGGTCGGCAGGCCGCACGAGCCGATGCGGTGATTGCCGCGATCGAGCACCTTGTCGGCTTGCAGGCCCAGGCGCCATTCTCACCCTATTACGGTCTGTGGTCGCGGCTGGCGGGCTTCCGCCCGGCTGATCTGGCCGAGCTGATTGTGGACCGGCGGGCGGTCCGCATCGCGCTGATGCGCGGCACGATCCATCTGGTCTCCGCCCGTGACTGCCTGATGTTGCGTGCGCTCATAAAGCCTGTCCTGGACCGCCATCTGAATACCGTGCTCGGCAGGCAGCTCACCGGCGTAGACACCGGCAAGCTGGCCGCTGCCGGGCGGGCGCTTGTGGAGGAGAAACCAAGAACCTTCAGCGAGCTTGGGGCAATGCTGGCCGAGCGGTGGCCGGGCCACCCCCCGGCGGCCCTCGCCCTTGGTGTGCGCGCGCTGGTGCCGCTCGTCCAGGTGCCACCTCGCGCGGTGTGGGGCCGCGGGGGCCAAGCCTTGCACACCTCGGCAGAGTCCTGGCTCCCGTCAGCCAACCACAACCCGGGGTCGGTGGACAGCATGGTCACGCGTTACCTGGCCGCGTTCGGCCCGGCAAGCGTGAAGGATGTGCGGGCGTGGTCCGGGCTGACCGGGCTTGGTGAGGTCATGGATCGGCTCCGGCCGAGCCTGCGGGCCTTTCGCGACGAGCGCGGGACCGAGCTGTTCGATCTGCCCGGTGCCCCGCGGCCCGACCCCGACCGCCCGGCACCGGTGCGCCTCGTCGCCGAGTTCGACAACCTTGCGCTCGCCCACGCCGACCGCACCCGGATCATCACCGATGAGAACCGCAAGCGGCTGTTCACGAGGAACGGCATCTTCCCCGGGACCGTGCTTGTCGGCGGCTTCGCCGTCGGCGTGTGGCGAATCAGCAGGGGCCGCGGCACCGCCGCGTTGACTGTCGAGATGTTCGAGCCGATCAGGAGCCGGGACCGTGATGCCATCACGCGAGAGGGGGAACGGAGGCCGGCGCGGACTACCTCGACATGGCGATGTCGCTATCGACGCCGCACCCGCAGCGGCCGTATGAGCTGTGCGGGGTAAGACTCGGCGACAGACAGTTCGCCGCGGCCGATCAGTGGGAGCGTCGCGGACGGCTCGCGCTCGTCGGCATCGGCGTAGAGCCGGGTCTGTCGGACGTCTTCGCCCGTTACGCAGCCGACCACCTGTTCGCCGAGATCGACGAGCTGGGCACCCGTGACGGCGCGAACCTGGAGGTCGAGGGGTACGACTTCGCACCGACCTTTTCGATCTGGACCACGATCGAGGAGTGCCTCAACCCGCCCGTCATCTGGACGAAAGATCGTGGCTGGTACACGACCGAGCCGTTCTCAGAGCCAGAGATCTTCGACTTTCCCGACGGCATCGGGCCGGCCGAATGCGTCAATGTCGAGCACGAAGAGGTGATCTTGATGCCTCGATGGATCGAGTGTCAGCGGGTTAGCTTTAAATACGGCCTCGGCGTGGAGTTCATTAACGTGCTGAAGACACTGCGCAAGCTCGGCCTCGACCGCACCGAGAAGGTAACCGTCGGCGGCGCGCAGGTTAGCCCCCGCGACGTCGTCGCCGCCTGCCTTCCCGACCCCGCCACCGTGGGGAGCCGGATGCGCGGCAGGACCTGCGCTGGTGTTCTGGTCACCGGCACCGGCAAGGATCAGCGGCCCCGGGCCACCTACCTGTACCACGTCGTGGACAACGACTGGTCGATGCGGGAGTACGGCGCGCAAGCCGTGGTCTGGCAGACCGCGATCAACCCCGTCGTGGCGCTCGAGCTGCTCGCCGCTTCGACGTGGTCGGGTACGGGCGTGCGTGGGCCGGAGTCGTTCGACGCCGTGCCTTTCCTTGACCTGCTGAAGGAATACGGCTCCCCGTGGTCGATGCGGGAGCAGGTCCCGGGCTGACCCTCTGGCGCCCGCCGACATACCCTGCTCATGGGCAATCGCGAGTGTCGGCTCTGTAAAGGACGCGGGTGAAGGTTCACGTTATCCACGAGAACCCTGACTGGTACGCGCCGCTCGCGGCGGCGTTCGACGCCGGTGGCGTCCCCCATGAACAGTGGCTCCTCGATGGAGGTCTGCTTGATCTTGATGCCCCGCCGCCAGGAGGGGTGTTCTGGTCCAGGATGAGTGCCTCATCTCACACCCGCGGTCATGGGCTCGCCAAGGACTACGCACGCGCGGTGGTGTGCTGGCTTGAATCCCACGGCCGTCGTGTGGTGAACGGGCGCCGGGTCCTTGAACTGGAGGTGAGCAAGGTGGACCAGCTGACGGCGCTGCGGGCGGCGGGTTTCGACGTGCCGCGCACGATCGCCGTCACGGGCCGGGACGAGCTGGTCCCCGCCGCGCGCAAACTCCCCGTGCCCTTCATAACGAAGCACAACCAGGGTGGCAAGGGGCTTGGCGTGCGGCGCTTTGACAATCACGAGGCCTTCGCCGCTTATGTTGGCTCGCGAGATTATTCCGCTGCCGTGGACGGGATCACGCTGCTACAGGAGTACGTGCAGGCAGCAGAGCCTTTCATCACCCGGGTGGAAATAGTGGGCCGTGAGTTCGTGTACGCGATCACCGCGGATACCGACCGCGGCGGATTCGAGCTCTGCCCGGCCGATGCCTGCGGCGTGGACGCCGAGAAGGGTCCCGCGGGAGAGCTGTTCGCGCTGCGGGACGGGTTTGATCACCCGATCGTCGGCCGGTATCTGGACTTCGCGCACAGGACCGGTATCGAGATCGCTGGTTTTGAGTTGATCGAGGCAGCGGACGGCCGGATCGTGACCTACGACGTGAACACGACAACGAACTACAGCGCGGCCATCGAGGCGGTGGCCCGGCGGCCGGCGCTGCGGGCGGTGGCTCGGTTCCTCGGTCGCTTGCTTGCCGAGGAGGCCGGGAAAGGCCCCGGCTGATGGCGCGGAAAAGGGAAACCGCCGATGTTGGGCGCACGACTGATGGCGGCGGCTGGGCCGGCTGCCGCAGAAGCTGAGCCGGCCGCCGCAGAAGAAGGCTCGGAAAGGTCATTGTCTGAGGAGGAAACTCGGCTGATGCGTTTCGGGTACTGGATGCCGGTCTTCGGCGGCTGGCTGCGCAACGTGCGCGACGAGGGCATGAGCACCGACTGGCCATACATCAGGGATCTTGCCGTCGATAGCGAGCGCCAGGGCTTCGACCTGACCCTCATCGCCGAACTCAACCTCAATGACATCAAGGGCCACCGTGCGCCGTCGCTGGACTGCTGGACACTCGCCCCTGCCCTCGCCGCCGTGACCACGAAGCTCGAGCTGATGCTGGCGGTACGGCCGAACTACCACCTCCCGTCGCTGACCGCGAAGGCGCTGTCCACACTCGACACGATCGCGCCGGGCCGGGTGAGCCTCAACGTGGTGTCCTCGTGGTGGCGGGGCGAGGCGGCACAATACGGTGTCGCCTTCGACGTGCACGACGCCCGCTACGCACGGACGCAGGAGTGGCTTGATGTCGTGCACCGGCTGCTGCGTGAGGACACGGTGACCCATCACGGCGCGCTCTACCGGCTCGACGGCGCCGTGCTCGAGCCAAAACCCGGCCAGGTCCCAGCCGTCTACATGGGCGGCGAGTCGCCGAGGGCGAAGGAGGTAATCGCCGGTCAGGGCGACGCGTACGTCATGCACGGCGACCCACCCGACGTCATCGCGGGCAAGGTCGCGGACATGAATTCCCGCAGAGCAGCCGCGGGCAAGGCTCCGCTGATCTTCGGTGTCTCCGGCTATGTGATCTGCCGCGATACGTCGGCGCAGGCGCAGGCGGAACTCGCGCGAATCCTCGACGTAGCCTCGTCACCCGAGGCGTACGCTTCCTACCAGGACTTCGTCGAGGGGTCCCAGCTCGAGTCACGAGTCTCGCTCGAGGAGTACAGCGTGTCCAACCGCGGCCTGCGGTCCGGGCTGATCGGCACGCCTGACCACATCATCGAGCGGCTGCGAGCCTACGAACAAGCCGGGGTGAGCCTGATGCTCCTGCAGTTCTCCCCGCAGCGCGAGGAGATGGCCCGCTTCGCGGCCCAGGTCATCAGCCCCTACCCAGGCCGCCGGCCTCCGCCGTGACACCTCAGAGCCGCCGAACCGGTGACGGGCTCGGGACGTGGTGGCTAGCGCGCTCCGAGACACGGCTGCCGCCCATGGGCGAGTGGTTGACGCCTACCGAGCGCAGCAGAGCCGAAGGACTCCGTTACTCCAAACGGCGAATTGACTTCCTGCTGGGCCGCTGGACGCTCAAGCTCGCGGTGGCACGGGTGCTCGGCTGGCCGGACGAACCTGGCGCGCTGGCGCGGATCGAGGGCCGCACCGCCCCCGACGGCGCACCGGAACTCCACCTCGACGGTCAGCCCGCCGCGCGCGGCGTGTCCTTGACCGACCGGGCGGGATGCGCCGTCTGCCTGGTGGCCGAGCGGGCAGCCGCGGTGGGATGCGATGTGGAACTCGTCGAACCGCGCAGCGACGCGTTCATCCGCGACTACCTGACCGAGCCAGAAAGCCGCTTCGTTTTCGGCGCGGGTGCGGCGCGTGACGCCGCGGCCAACCTCGTCTGGTCGGCCAAGGAGAGCGCGCTCAAGGTGCTGCGCACCGGCCTGCGGCGGGACACCCGTTCGGTGGAGGTGACGGTCCCCGACCTGAACCCGCCAGAACGCGCGTGGTCCCCGCTCCAGGTCCGCACCGCTGAGGGCGAGGTCTACGATGGCTGGTGGCGCCGGAGCGGGGCGTTCCTGCTCACGGTCTGCTGGCCGGGCGGCGGGCCGCCGCCAGCGGCACTCGAGGCAGTGTCCCCGCTGGACACGGAGACGCCGTCGCACGGCTGGCTGGATCGGCCCGTCACGTAGTCGGCGCAGAGCTTGACCTCACAACCGTGCCAGCGAAGGCCAGCGGCGCCGTAGCGGCCAGCCGCCGCTCCAGCGCACCGATGATGAACGGCCGCAGCTCGGTTGGCGAGATGATCTGATCGACAGACCCCACCCGCATGGCGCGCTTGATGTCGTGGATGTTGTCGAACTGGTCGGCGACTTCCTTCAGCTTCTCCGCCCGGACCGCCGCGACGATGTCCGCAAGCTCGCTGTGCAGGTCCGCGAGCGCCTTCCCGGTCGCCGACCCCAGCTTCTCCCGTTGGCTGGCGACGCGCGGATCCTTTTCTGTCCTGGCCGTGACCTCACGAGCCAATACCACCGCGGCGGCCGGCGCGCCGCCGATCACCGAGGCGAACGAGCCCTCGACGGCGGCCGTTTCCATGTCGTCGTGCAGCCGCTTGGAGAAGACCACGAACGCGCCGCCATGATAGCGCGACACCACGACGAACACGATGGGGCCGCGGAAGTTGGTCACCGCACGGCCGATCTCCGCGCCATACTCCAGCTGCCACTTGCGCATGCTTTCCGGCGAGCCGTCGAAGCCCGTGAGGTTGGCCATGACGACGACCGGGCGGTTGCCGCTCGCCGCGTTCACCGCACGGGCGAGCTTGCGCGATGACTGCGGGAACAGGGTGCCCGATGTCCACGACGGAGGGCCGTCCGCCGGCAGGAAGCCGGCCCGTGTCACCGTGCGCGACTCGAGGCCGATGAGGCAGACCGGGAAGCCGCCGATCCTGGCCTCCCAGACGATCGTGTTCTCGGCGTCGTGCCAGCGTGCCCAGCGCTCGAAGGGCTCGTCGTCGGTGTCGGCAACCGCGCGCATCACCGAGCGCATGTCGAAGGGCTTCTTGCGGTCGCCGTTCAGCGCAGCGGAGAAGATGTTACCCACCGACACGAACTCCGACCCGGCGACCGGCTTGTGCGGCGACAGGCACACGTCACGGTCGGGCGGATCGCTGGTCGGCGCCCGCCGCGGGTAAAGCTCACCTGGCAGCACGTAGGTGTGGTCGTAATGACGCAGCAGCGCGGCACACGCGCCGCCGATCGTGGGCGCCCAGTATTGGGCCTGACCATTGGGGCCCATGATCCGCTCGAACCCGCCGATGCCGAGGTTATCCTCCGCTGAGACGCCGCCGGAGTAGTCAAGCGAACTCTTTCCTGTCAGCACCATGGCGCTGGCCGGGGTCATGATCAGGATGCCCCGCGTGTGCATCAGCATCGTGGCCTCGGCATTCCAGTATGGCTGCGCACCGACGTTGATCCCCGTGACGATCACGTTGACCTCACCGCCCGATTGGGTGAACTCGACCAGGCGGCGCAGCACGGCGGCGATCCAGTCCATGTTCTCCGTGCCGCTGTCCCAGGCGATCCTGGCCCCCGACGACAGGGCGAACCACTCAACAGGTACCTGCATCCGGCGCGCAAGGTCCAACGCGGCCAGGATTCGCCGACACTCCGCCTCAGCGAGGTTTCCAAGACCAGCGGTGGGGTCACCGAGGATTGCCACTCGGCGCATCCCCTCGGGGAACAGCGGAGTGAAGTTGGTGATCACGCCGACCACAAGCCCGGCGCGGTTGCGGCCGTAGGGCCGGTCGACTGGCGTGAGCTGATCGGCGCCGGTGCTGGCCGCACTGGTGGCGCCGTCGGCGTGGCCCGCCGCACCGGTCGCGCCGTTGGCGTGGCCCGCCGCGCCGGTGGGGGCGCCAGCGTCATCGTTGAGGTCGTACTCGACGAACTCGCCGGCCGGGAAATCGGACGGAGCCCCCACCGGCGGCGTGAGCATGCGGATGAGCTCGTAAGGGTAGGGCACTCCGAGCCGCTGGGAACGCAGCAGCTTCCGCTTGTACTCGGTCAGCGGCCTGATGGGCTGGTCATTGGGCTGGCGCACGCGTACCGTGACCGCCCCGTCCTCGACGTTCTCGACGTCGAGGATTGCCTCGCGCCGCTCGCCTGCGACCGCGTCCGCGGTATGGATCCGCACCGCCACCTTCTCCAGGCCGATGCCGGCCGCGAGCGGCGCCAGACGATGCGCCAGGCTGCGCCACGTCCCCGTCGGGATGTCCCACACCGGCCGGACATAGAGCACGACCCGGTTGCTCAGCGGCCGCTGCTTCGGCGGCCTGCCGTCCAGCGCACGGCGGATGTCGGCGAGCGCCTGCGTGACCATGCCTTCCATGTGCGGATAGCCAATGACCCGGCCTTCAGAGTCGCGAGCGGCGGTGAGATCGCGCACCTCGGCGAGCGCGATGAGCCGCTCGTCCTTCGGGTTGGCATGGGCCACGGCGCGGAAGAGATAGACGTCTTCCGCACTCGTCTGCCGCTCCAGCGAGAAGTTCGACAGCCGCCACAGGTCGAGGCGCTCCGCGAGCATCGGGTGCATGTTGCGGAACAGCAGGTCCTCGGCGAACCCGTCGGCGGTTTGCCGGTAGGTGAAGTGCTCGGTGCGCAGATGCTCCTCGGCGTGGTCCACATCGCCGCTCTGGCTCGTCACGGTGATGTCGAGGCGGTGCAGGTCGCGGCCGAATCGCGAGCGCTTAAGCAGGTCAGCCAGCTCAGCGGCCATGTCCTCGGCGGCGATGAACGGCTCGTCCCGCCAGGACTCGATGTCCACCACGACCGGCCGGCCGGCTGGCACCCCGCGCAAATGTGCTCTGAGCTCACCAGCGAACGTGGGCAGTTCGGCGAGCGGCACGTATGCGCTGACGAGGTGTACCCGCTGACCGTCGAGAGCCTTGTCGGCGTAGTCGGCCAGGAAGGTCAGGTGGCGGCCGAAAACCTGGCACCGCAGCCCGGACAGTTCGTGAATGCGGTAGTAGCGGCGGATTCGTGCCTCAAGCAGCCGCGCTCTCGTCGTGGCGTCGGCGTCGGGGTACCTGTCCCGCAACACAGCGCGCATCGGAAGCGGAAACCTGACCATGCAGTCGGTGAGTTCGCGAATGCGCTCCGGTGAGGGATGCCCGGACATTTCGTCGATGCAGGCCTGGATCTCCGCGTAGGCGCGTTCACGGGTGTGCCTGAGCAGCGGCGCATCGACGTAGCAAAAACGCACCTCCCTGGCCAGGTCGCACACCTCGTTGTGGCGTCCCTGGGTGGAGGCGATGAGGCGGTCGAGGACGGCCAGCCGGTCGTCGGTCATCGCGGGCGCCAGCGCGTCGCGCAGCCGCCGCCATCGGTCCAGGACGGCGATGACGATCGGAGCCGCAGCCGGGATCCGGCCCACGGAGCGGTACATCCGCAGCAGCGCCTGCTCAAGCTCAGGCGTGCGGCGGAGCGAGTCGACACCGTAGGGCGCTAGTGCCGTCCGCAACTGCTTCACGAAGTGGTCGGGAATGCCGCTGCGCTCCGGGTCGAGGAAGGCCAGATAGGTGAACAGGTGCTCCTGAGAGCTGCGGGCATGCTCGTCCTCGGCATCGTCAGGCACGCGCCGCGACAGCGCGGCGCCGTTGGCGAAGATCTCCAGCAGCTCTTGCTCATGGCGCAGCACGCCAGGGTCGTCGGGGGGCACGGCCCCCGGCGTTTCTCCGTGCTGGCGGCTGAGTGCGCGCGCGTCACCGTCATCGAGGTCGTAGCCGAGCAGGTAGGCGCGTAGTGTCGCGGAACTCTCCCGCTGGCCGAGGCTCCCGTCAGGGCTCGCCAGCAAGGAGAAATCGGTCACCTCGGCCGGGGAGGCGGACTCCAGTTCCTGCTCGTCCGGCGGCTGCAGGCGGAGCAGCGCGGCTCCCGCGTCAACCTGGGTGTTGACGCCCGCGAGCACGGACCGGACGATGCCGGCGTAGGGAGCGGCGATGGTGGTCTCCATCTTCATGCTTTCCACCACGACCAGTGGATCACCGGCTCGCACGGTGTCGCCGGGCGCGACGAGCACGGCAACCACAAAGGCCGGCGACGGGGCCCTGACCTGCCCACCGTCGTCGCGGCTGACGATATGCGGGATGCCGTCGACCTCGATGAGCAGCCGCGGTCCCTGGGAGTCGGCGACGACCCGGTATCGCTTGCCCTGGCAGGTGAGGGCACGCTCAAAACGCCCAAAACGCCGCATCTGCACGTCAAAACGGCCATAGCCGGTATCGACGCGGTAGTCGTCGCGTCCCAGGCAGTTCACGTGCATCCGGTACGAGCTGCCGCGGACGCGAAGCTGCAGCCGGTGCCCGACCGCGGCGGGCAGTTCCGGTCGGCCGCGGGCGGCGGCGGCGAAGAAGTTAGCCTGGACGGCCGCCTGGTCAGCATCCGCTGCCTCAATGGCCGCCGCCAGCAGGGCCGCCGGGTGCTGCGGGGGAAGATGGTTCCCATCCGCGGTGAGCTTGTCCAGCCAGCGGTTGTCGTAGGTCGCCGCGCGCACCTCCGGCCGCCCAATGAGGCCAAGCAGGAATGCCTTGTTGGTCGTGCCGCCGTCAACCACCACCATCGACTGGGCCAGGCCGCGCTGGAGTCGGCTGAGCGCCTCGTCACGGTCCCGCCCCCAGGCGATGATTTTGGCGATCATGGAGTCGAACTCCGGCGCGATATCGTCGCCTTCCGCCACACCGGTGTCCACCCGGATGCCGGTTCCAGCAGGCAGCCGCAGCGCGGACACCCGGCCCGGCGCAGGTGCGAATGCGTGTTCCGGGTCCTCCGCGTTGAGGCGCGCCTCGACCGCGTACCCGCGGACGGCGGGCGGCCGGCCGGACAGGCGGCCGCCGCTCGCGACGTGCAGCTGCAGCTTCACCAGATCCAGCCCAGTGGTCATCTCCGTGACAGGGTGCTCGACCTGCAGCCGTGTGTTGGCTTCCATGAACATGAATTTGCGGGTGACCGGGTCGACGAGGAATTCGACGGTTCCGGCACCCCGGTAGCCTGCGTCGGTGCACAGCCGGATGGCCGCGTCGCGGAGCTTCTGCTCGCCGGCGCGATCAAGCAGGGTGCAGCCCGATTCCTCGATCACCTTCTGGTTGCGCCGCTGGATGCTGCAGTCCCGTACGCCAACCGCCCAGACTGTGCCGTACCCGTCGCCGACCACCTGAACTTCCACGTGCCGTGCGGCGCCGAGCTTGTGCTCGATGAAGACCGTTGGGTCACCGAACGCGTGCAGGGCCTCCGTCTGGGCGGACGTGAAGGCCGCCGCCATGTCGGCATCCGCCTCCGCCAGCCGGATGCCGCGGCCGCCGCCTCCGGACGCCGCCTTGACGAGCACCGGATAGCCGAGCAGCCGGGCGGCGATCCGTGCGCTCTCGGCATCGTGCACGGCGCCGCCGCTCCACGGCAGCACCGGCACCCCGGCTCTCTCGGCCAGCTGCTTGGCGCGCACCTTGTCGCCGAGCAGCCTGATGACATCGCTCGACGGCCCGACGAACGTGATTCCCACTTGTTCGCACCGGGCAGCGAACTCGGCAGACTCTGCGACGAACCCCCAACCGACCCAGACCGCGTCGGCTCGCGCCGCCTCCAGCGCCGACATGAGCCGGTCGAGATCGGTGTAGGTGCTTTGGCGATGCCCGTCGGCGTCGACGAACGTGGCCGGCCCGAGCAGCACGGCTTCACTGGCCTCCCGGACGAACCACGCGGCGGCGTCCGGTTCGGTGTAGAGGGCGATCGTCGTGATCGGCTCGGTCTGCTCGCGTGCGAGCTCGGCGACGGCCGACAGGCAACGCATCGCCGGCTCGCCCCGGTTGACGATGGCGAGCCGGTGAATGCTGGGCATGGTGACTCCTTCACTATGGCGTGGGCGCGTCAGCCGAAGCCTCGCTCAGCCGTTCATCGCGTCGTGTATCGGGCGCGTCACATCCTGGGGTAGGGCGCCTGGGAGCTGCGCGGTCCGGTATCCGTCGACCCGGACGACGACATCGCCGGCCGAGTCCACGACCCGGCAGTTGAAGGCGCCGTCGGCGGCCGGGTGGACCACCGCGAACAGCTGCGTGTCTGGCTGCGGCCGGTGCAGCAGCGTGATGAGGTCGGCGTGGGCAGGCAGCGCCATCTGCCCTGTCTGGCCGATCTCCCATACCCCTGCCGCCTGGAAGCAGGCCTCGGCCAGCCGTGGCTCGGTCGTAGTCTGATCGGTTTCCGGCCAGTGCCCGGCCGGCAGCTTCGCGGCAAACAGGCCAACGGCGCTGCCGTCGCTGCGCCATGCGTCGTCGATCACCTGATATGCCGGGCCGTGGAAGAACACCCGGTAGATGTCGTCATGGACCACGCTCACCGAGGCGCGCTTGGTCGGCGTCTCATCCCGCTCGGCCTCCGGCGCACGCGTCGTCAGGCGCACGTGCCCGGTGAAGTGCGTTGTCACCCGCGGCGTATCGTCGCCCTTGAGCTTGCGGGCGGCGGTGAGCGTGCAGTCCGCTACTAGGTCAGCGGCGTCACCAGTGCCGTCGGGCCTGACGATGGCCGTCAGCGTCAGCGTCCGCGGCTCGTCGCGGTAGAACTTCACCGGAGCGAGGAACTCCATCTGCTCGACACCTGCCACCCGCAGGTCCGGTGCGGCGAGGCTGGCCAGCGCGGCGAAAGCCTCGACACCCATCACTCCGGGCAACACCGGCGTCGAGTCGATGCGGTGATCGTTAAGGAACGGCTGAACCGCGGGATCGAGGGTGGTCTCCACGGTCAAGCCCGAATAGACGCCCATGCCGATGGCGGTTCCCGCCATCGGGCCACCGGTGCTCGTGTCCACCGCAGTGGTGTCGAGCCCGCCAGTGGTGTCGAGTTCGGCCGTCAGCACGCCAAGCTGCCCGCCGACGACGACTTCACCAGCAAACGGCCCGGCCACAAGCTCCCGCCTGATCCAGGCGATACCGGCCTCCGGTGGCAGCATCTCGATGCCGGCCATGGCCATCACCGTCGGAATCGATCCGCGGGTGGCCATGCCGATGCCGCCCCACGCGGTCCAGTCGAGCACGATGCCGCGGGTGCCCGGCCGGGTCGTGCGGAAGCTGGACGTGATCTTGCAGAGCAGGTCGTTGGCCGCGCTGTAATCGGTCTGCCCGGCATTTCCGAACCGGCCGGCCACCGAGCTGAACGCCACTGTCGCCCCGATCGGCATGTCGGCGGCCGCGTGCAGCAGGTTGAACCAGCCGTCGCTCTTGACGTCGAAGACCAGGTTGTATTCGCGTTGCTCCTTGTCGGCAATCGCGCGGCTGATCTCCAGCCCCGCCGCGTGCAACAGCACGTCGATGTGCCCGTGCCGCTCGCGGATGTCGGCGACGACGCGGGCGACCGCACCGGGATCGGTCAGGTCGACCTCGTGGTAGTACGCCTCGCCGCCGGCCTCACGCGCCGACTGGATGGCGATCAGGGCCGAGTACAGCCGCTCGTAGCGGGCGAGTTCCCGCTCGATGAGCACTGGGGTGGGCCGTTTGCCGCTCGCCGCGAGTCGTTCCGTGACGACCTTCTTGAGCCCTTCGCGGTCCGTCGCGTACCTGATCAGGTCCTCGTCCGCCGGATCGGGCTCCGGCGTCAGGTCGAGCAGGTGGAAGACGCCACCGCTCGCCTTGGCCAGGTCCGCCACGATGGCGGACACGATGGCCCCCGCCGCGCCGGTAACGGCGAACACGGTGCCGCTGCCGAGCGTCATGCCGCCGCTGCCATCACCAAACGGAACCTCACGCAGGCCAACCGTCCAGCGACGGCCACCGGCCCGGCCGATCTCGACCACCCCGGGGTCGCAGCGGGTTTCCTCGATCAACGCGTCGGCGAGCGAGGCGGTCTTGCGGCTCACTGGGAAGTCAACCGCCTTGGCGAGGACATCGGGCCGCTCACGCTTGTAGGCCTTGGTGAAGCCGGTCACGGCCCCGCCGAGCGGCGCCACGGCTCCCGCCTCGTCGTAACCGTGGTAGCCGCCGAGGCGGGTGGCTGCCACAAGGAAGGTTCCGGCCGGGCCGAGCAGGCCCTCGGTGTCCAGGCGGCGCACCACCGCGTACAGGTTCTTCACCCGGCGGCCCGTCGCTTCGTGCCACCCGGCAAGGTCGAGTTCGCTGATTGCCGGCTCGGCGTCGAGGGCCGCGAGCCAGTACAGGCCGTGCACGGGACCGTCACTGAGCCAGGTGGTCAGCTGCGATTCGAGGTCGCCCGCCGGGAAGCCGGGCTGCAGGAGGAGCGTGGTGACGCCCAGCGCACCCAGCCGCTTGACGAGCGCCTGCGCCACCCCGGCCTCGTCGCCCATCACGATGACGCGTTTGGTCTCATCCAGCGTCACGCCCGTGGGCTTGCACCATCCGGCCGGTGGCCGCAGCACGGGCACGGGGACACGCCGCGGCAGCCGTTCGGTCGCTTCAATCTCGCCGGTAAACGCGGGCGCGGCACTGGACTGCACGGCCGGTTCGGTCGCGGCCACCTCCGCCTGTGGTACCTGTGGCCGCGCGCCCGTGCCGTCGGCCGCGCGCTCGCGGGCGAAGTTGATCACGTGGGCCAGCGTGGGGAACTCGCGCAGCTTGAGGTTGTCGTCGCGGGCGATGTCGAACCGCTGGCGCACCGCGGCGAAGACCTCGGCCTGCTTGACCGTGTCGACCCCGAGGTCCGCCTCCAGGTCAAGGTCCAGATCCAGCAGGTCGCGCGGGTAACCGGTGAGGTGCTCAACCGTGTCCAGAACGGCTGCCGCTACCGGGTCTTCGACCGGCGGTGCGGGCTCGGCCTGCGGTGGCGTGGGCGCTGCCGCTGGCTGAGGCTGCGCGGGCGCCGCTGGCTCGGGCAGGTTGGCCCGGCCGCGGGCGAAGCTGATCACGTGGGCGAGGGTGGGGAAGTCGCGCAGCTTGAGGTTGTCGTCGCGGGCGATGTCGAACTGCTCGCGGACGGCGGCGAAGACCTCGGCCTGCTTGACCGTGTCGACCCCGAGGTCTGCCTCCAGGTCAAGGTCCAGGTCCAGCAGGTCGCGCGGGTAACCGGTGAGCCGCTCGACAATGTCCACAACGGCTGCCTCGACCGGATCTGTGTGCGGCACGGCTGTTTGCGGGAGAACGGTTTGCGGTACAGCCGCAGCCTGTGGTGCGGGCGCGGCAGGCGCTGGCGCCGCGGGAACCTCGGGCACGGCGGCCACGGGTGCCGGTCTGGTCACGGGTGCCGGCGCAGGCGCCAGCGGGGCTACGGGCGGTGGAGCCGCGATGGGGGTGGGCACGGCCGCCATGACCGGCGCAAACCCGTTCCGCGCGGCCGGTGCGGCGGGCGCTTGAGGGTGGCCGTCGTCAACGATGCGCAACCTTCGCTGCGCCACCTCGAGCTGGGCGTCGCCGTTGCCGCTCACGCGGGCCAGCCACGAACGCCATGCCCCCTCGTCAAAGACGCGGTAGGCGAAACCAAGCTCGCTCGGCGCGTGGCGCCTGCCATCAGGCGGCACGACCCAGCGCAGCAGCGCCATGGCGATTTGCGAGCCAAAACCAGCCGCCAGCCGGAGCGCGTACGTGACAGGGTGGGCACCACCGCGGGACAGGTTCAGCGACCCGAGCTCCGGATCGATCTCGCGGAAGTTCGGGACTGGCGGGACTATCCCCGTCTCCAGCGCCTTCACCGCCACGACCTCTTCGATCCCCGCCCCCATGGCATGGCCGGTGAAGCCCTTCGTGTTGGCGATGACGATGGAGTCGGCAGCCTGGCCAAAGACCTTGCGCAGCGCATTGATCTCGGCCGAGGCACTGCCGCCGCGGGCAGGCGTGTAAGTCTCGTGTGACATGAACATCGTCTGGTCCGCGATCGCGCGGCGGTCGATGCCCCGCTTCTCGGCTTGGCGGATGAGCTGCTCCATGACCTGGCCGATGTGGTTGACGTCGAGGCGCGTGCCGTGGAACGCGCTGTTGGCGGTGACCGCCGCGAGCACCTCACAGATTGGCCGGACGCCGCGTTCGCGTGCCGCTTCTGCCGACTCCACGACCAGGGAGGCCGCACCCGCTCCGATGATCATGCCGTGCCGACGACGGTCGAATGGCAGCGCGGCGTTCTCGACAACGTCGTCGGTGGCCGCGGCGCCACTGGCGAGGAACCCGGAACCGGTCCAGGGCAGGAGCGCGTCTGAGGTCACGTCGTCGGCGGACACCACCACCACGCGGCGGCACCGTCCGGCCCGGATCCAGTCCTCAGCGAGGGACAGCGCCTGCGCCGTGCTCGCGCAGGCGGCGTTCACCTGGGTGTTGGGACCACGGGCGCCGACGAGTTCGGCGAACTGTGAGTGTCCCATCGCAAGCGTGCGGAACAGGAAGCGGCGATCGAAGGTGAAGGGATGGGTCTTCAGCGTGTGACGAAGCTCGGCGATGCGCCGGTCCACCTCGGCGACCGCAGGATCTTGGGCATTCATCCTCGTGCGCACATCCTCGAGCGTCGTGAGCTCGTGCCTGCGTGCGCGGTCCTCGTGATAGCGGTTGAGGTCATCGACGAACGCGTCGTATCCGGGGAACGCCGAGGCGAAGATCACGCCGGTATCGTCGCGCAGCGCGTCGGGCAGGCCCCAACGGTCCGGCAGTTGGGTACCGAGCGTCGTGGTGTGGTAGTGGTGGACGAGCGGGAGGCCGGCGTCGCGCAGCGCGTCCAGGCCCGCGCCGATCGCCAGCCTGGTGCAGTTGTCGAGCGCCGCGTCGCGTTCGGGGTCGACGCCGAACTCCTCAACGGCGTTGAAGGCTCCGTAACGGCCGGCCAGCTTGATGACGTCCCCTTCGCTTTCGATCGTCTCGAAGACGGGTTCGCCGCCGTCGCCCTTCACCAGCCGGGTGATGTGCTTGTCGGCTATCTGGCGCCGAACCTGACGCGGGATTAGGTCGATGAACTGCTGGCCGGAGAGGATTCGTGCGACGTTCTCGTCGTCGAACACCCGCTCCGTTCCCGGCAGACCGAGCGCGGCGCCCGTGATCACGACGGGTTCCATCTGATCTGGCACCGCGGCTCCTGGCGGCGCGGCCGGTCGGGCCGCGAGCCCGGACTCCGATTCTGCGGTCCCGGCGAGGATGTGCCGGCCGCGGTCGAGGACGTCCGCGACCAGGCGACCAAGCTCGGCGTAGCGATCAGTGGACATGGTTGCCCCCGGGGCGTTCGGTGTCGGCGTCTTTGGTGTGGATGCTGTGGCGGTCGGCGCGGGCGCGGGTGCCTGTGCCGTTACCGGCTCGTGTACAGGTGTCTGCGAAGGTGCGGCCGTGTTCGCGGGTGCGGCAGCGTGCGCGGGTGCCAGGGCGGCTGCGGAGGGCGCAGCCTGCGGGGCTGCTTGCGGTGCCGCTGGCGGATAGCCGAAACCAGCTGCGTAAAGACCGCACAGCGCGGCGTTGAACGACGGGATGTCGCCGAACTTCGGGTGGTTGGTAAACAGGGCGAGCACATCGTCATGCACGGAGCCGAGGACGTCCTCCGCGAAGCCGTGCAAGGCACGCTTCGGCCCGACCTCGACGAACACGCGCGCTCCCGCGTCGTACAGCGTCTGCAGGCCCTTGACGAACTGAACCGGTGAGGCGACCTGACGGCCGAGCATGTCGAGCATCCGGTCGGTGACGTCGGGCGCCGTGACCGGATAGAACTCGCCGTTGACGTTGGCCACGATGGGCAGGACCGGCGGCCTCAGCCCGAGCCTGGCGAGCTGCTGCCGAAGCCGCTCGCTGATCGGCGCCACGACCGACGTGTGGAAGGCCATGCTGACCGGGATGCGGATGGCTGTGTAACCGGCCTCGGCGAATGCCGCAATCGCCTGCTCGACGGCTTTGGTCGCGCCGCCGATCACGGCCTGGTGGTTGCTGTTGATGTTCGCCATGACCACGTAGCCGTCCAGCGACGCGAGTACTCCTTCGATCTCGTCGAGCGGGGCCATGACGGCCGCCATGGTGCCGTTGTCGGGGACCTTCAGGCTGGCCATCTCCTGGCCGCGTGCGCTGACTGCCTCCAGCGTGGCCTCGAACGACAGGGAACCCGCGGTCATGAGCGCGCCGTACTCGCCAACGCTGTGACCCATCACCATGTCCGGCCGGATGCCGTACGCGGCGAGCATCCTGGTGAGTGCCAGGTCGGCGGTCATCACCGCAGGCTGGGTGATCTCGGTCTGCAGCAGTTGCTGCTCCAACCGCGCGACCGCTGCCGGATCGCCGGTGTCGATGAAGATGTACTCGGTCAGGGGCTTGCCGAGCAAAGGTGTCATGATCTCGTCCGCCTCTGCGAACGTCTGGGCCACGATCGGCTCTACCTCGCGTAGATCGCGGAGCATGTTGACGTACTGCGAGCCCTGGCCCGTGTAGAGGAAGGCCACCTTGGGCGCGGGGCCGCGGCCGATGAAGACGCCGCGTGCGCGCAGCATCTTCCACATCTCCGGGCTTCCGGCGCTCAGCGCTTTCACGGCCATGCCCGCCTTGTCGGCGAGTTCGGCCGGCGCGGCGTAGTCGATGGCGACTCGCACCTTGGCGGTGGCCAGCGCCGGGTCCGGCGGTGCCGGCGCCGGTGCCTGTCCGGCCGCGGCGCGGTCCCGGGCCTGCGTGAGCTGGGCCGCTACCTCGGCCTCGCTGTCGCCGCCCACGACGAGCGCTCCGCGCAGCGGCGCCTTGGCTGACGCTGGCTGCGTGACTGGCGCTGGCGGTGCGGTGACCGCCACCGATGTCGCGCCGCTATCGCCCGCACTGGGCTTTGCCGCGTGCCGCGCGGCGGGTCCGACGCCGTCGCCTGCCGGGCCACTCACGACCTTGGCTGCTGGGATGTCCGCCCCGGCGAAGCTACGCTGGTCAGTGGTGTCATACTTGCCGGGAACGTATTCCTCGACCACCGCGTGGAAGTTGGTGCCACCAAAACCGAAGGCACTGACGCCACCGCGCCGAACGCCACCCGGCGGCACGGTCCAATCACGTAGCTCGGTGTTCACCTGGAACGGGGAGGTGGCCCAGTCGACGTTCGGGTTCGGGTCACGGAAGTTCAAGCTCGGCGGCAGAACCTTCTCGTGCACGGCCATCGTTAGCTTGAACAGCCCTGCGGTTCCGGCGGCGGCCTTCAGGTGGCCGATGTTGGACTTCACGGAGCCGAGCGCGATCGAGCCCGTTGCGATCCCTTCAGTGCCGAACACCGAGGTGAGGCTCTCAAGCTCGGATGCATCACCCACGCGTGTCGATGTGCCATGCGCTTCGATGCACGACACGGTGGCAGGGTCGGCGCCCGCGTTGCGCCAGGCGCGCGCGATGGCAAGCCGCTGCCCGACGGGGTTTGGCGCGGTGATTCCCTTGCCCTTTCCGTCGCTCGATCCGGCCACGCCAAGCAGCACGGCGTAGATCCGGTCACCGTCTCGCTCGGCATCGGCGAGGCGCTTGAGCACAAACAGCGTCGCCCCTTCGCCCATGACGAAGCCGTCGGCGCCGGCATCGAACGGGCGCGTGCCCGTCGCGGACAGCGCGCCGATCTTGCAGAACTTCACAAACCCGGCGACGCTCATGTTGCGGTCGATCCCGCCGGTGATAACGGCGTCGTAGTGGCCGCCGGCGAGTCCCTGTGTCGCTGCGGAAAGAGCGGCAAGCCCGGAGGCGCAGGCGGCGTCGGTGGTGAAGCTTGGCCCCCGGAAGTTGAAGAGGTTGGCGATGCGGCCGGCGAGGATGTTCGCCAGCTCGCCCGGCATTGTGTCCTCGGTGACGTCGGGGAACTGGCTCCGGAATGACGCGATGGTTTCGGTCATGATGGCCTGGCGCGTGGTTCCCGACAGCCCTGCGAACGCCGGGGACCGGGTGAGTTCGCGCGTGAACTCCGGAAGCTGGATGCGGAGGTTCGTCGCGTAGTGCTTGTCGCCGCCGAGGGCGTTGCCGATCACCACGGCGACTCGCTGCGGGTCCACACTCCAGTTCGGCCAGCCGGCGTCGATGAGGGCCGAGCGAGCCGCCGAGACCGCCCATTTCTGGCCGTCGTCCATATGTTCGCTGACCTTTGGCGGCAGCGGCAGCCGCCACCCGATGGGATCCCAGGGGAACTCGCGGACCCAGCCGCCGATGCGCGAGTAGGTCTTATCAGGCACCCGGGGGTCTGGGTCGTAGTACAGGTCCGGGTCCCAGCGGTCCTTCGGTACGTCGGTGATGCAGTACCGGCCCGCGGTGATGTTGCTCCAGAACGCTGCCGCGGTGGGCGCCTCGGGCATGATGGCGCCGATGCCGACAATCGCGATCGGCTGCGGCCGGTGCGGGGCTTGCTGGGATGGGGTCTGCTGGTTCGGGGTCATGACATTCAGTCCTGGGTCGTTGACGGTGCGCCGCCGCGCCCGTACAGCGCGTCGGCAACGTGGTTCATGTCAGCTACCAGCCCTGCCTGCGCGGCATGAATCGCGTCGAGCCCGAGGCTGGTTTCGAACGGCGTGCCGGCGCTTCCCACTGGGCCGGATGGCGCGGATCCGGCACCGATCACCCAGCGCAGGCCTTCCTCGGCCACCTTCTGGGCGGCGTCGCGGGCGAACACCCGGCTCATCGCGGCGAGGGTGATGGCGTCGAACCGGTGGTCGGCCTTCTCGGGCACCTTGCCGTCGAGCGCCGCCGCGGCACGGCCGGCGAAGCAGGCCGCACCCTCAGCGTGGGCGATCAATTCACCAAGGCGGAACAGCACATGCTGATTGCGGGTGAGCCTGCCGATGCGGCAGGCTTCGAGCACGGCGGTCAGTGCCTCACTGGCCAGCGCTGCGGTCTCCGCGCCCACGTCGGGGTGGCGCGCATGCAGCGCACGAAGCTCCGACGCGATCTCACGGTAGTAGTGGCCGGACGACTTGAGGTGCTGCTGCCACCGGTCACGCCCGATCGTCATCTCCATGATCTCGGAGGTGCCTTCGTAGATCCTGGTGATGCGGACGTCCCGCTTGATCTTCTCCACGATGTATTCACGTGTGTAGCCGTAGCCGCCGTGTGCCTGAATGGCGGCGTCAGCGGCAATGTCCCCGGCCTCGGAAGCGAGGTACTTGGCGATGGCGCCTTCTGTGTTGAGCGCTCCGTTCTCGCCCTCACCCGCGTCGATCCGCGCGGCTGTGTACTCGATGTAGGAGCGGGCGGCCTCCAGCCCGACGGCGTGCGGGACGATCAGTTTGTGCGTGTAGCCCTGTTTGGTTGACAGCGGCGCACCACCCTGGATGCGGGTCGTGGAGTACTGGATGGCACGGTCGAGCGCGGACCAGCCGCCGCCGAGCCCGAAGGCCGCGACCATTACGCGGGTGTAGCCGAACACCTTCTGGGCCTGGATTAGGCCTTGCCCCTCAACGCCGCCGACGAGGTTCCCGGCCGGCACGATGACGTTGTCCAGGAATAGCGCGGCTGTGTTGGAGAGCCGGATGCCGTGTTTGTCCTCCGGCTTGTTCTGGGCGAAGCCCTCGGTGCCGCGTTCGAGCACGAACCAGGACGGGCCACCAGGTGCGTTGGCGAGGATCGTGTACTTGTCGGCGATACCGCCGTTGCTGATCCACTGCTTTCGTCCGTTGAGCTTGTATCCGGTGACCGAGCCGTCGGTCACCACGGGCGTCGCGGTGGTCTTCAGCGCGCCGAGGTCGCTGCCCGCATCGGGTTCGGTGGCGCCGTAGGCGTACAAGGTGCCCTGCTCGGCCATCTCGGTAAGCCACTGGCGCTTCTGCTCGGGGGTGGCGCCGAAGAATATGGGGTCGCTGCCGAGGAAGGTGGCGAGGACGCTGGTGGCCATGCCGACGTCGATGCGGGCCATCTCCTCGCACACGCGGTAGACGTCGATCGTTCCGCCGCCCATCCCGCCGTACTCTTCGGGAATGAACAGCAGTTGAATGCCAAGCTGATCGCCGCACATCCCCCTGACGACGTCCTCTGGGCACACATCGTCGCGGTCAAGCTGCAGCTGTCTTTCCTCGGGGACTGCATCCGTGATGAAGTCGCGGATCGCCTCCAGTGTCATCTTCAGCGTCTCGGCGTCGAGGCCTGCGCTGGTCGCGGCCTCGGCTTGGCTCGTTGTCAACGTCGTCATCGCGGCACCACTCCTTGTCATTTCGAGAGTTCGTCATTCGTCCATCCGGTGGCGAGGGGCGTTGGTCCCCCATGGCGGGGGGCTATGGGCGGGCTACCGGCGGGTAACAAGCCAGGCGGGACGGTGGGGAAGAGCGGTAATGACGGTGGCGCCATTCGTTGACGGCTTCGAAGCGACCCGAATCGGTGCGGTTCCCCGCCAGCTGGCGGTACGGAAGCGCGAGTGGCACCCAAGGGTGAACAGGGTCTCGGTGGCCCATTGCGGCCCTGGGGTGGGTGTCCGGGGTGGGCCTGGGTGGCCCTTCGTGGCCCCTGGGGGGCTGTTGGAAAATTACCGCCTAGCGGCGGGTAGTGGGGGACTGGCCGATGGGAGGTGCCATGGGGCCCAGGCAAGGTGGGGCGATCTCCACTCTGAGTCGGTGCCGACCAGCACCAAGTGGAGATCATTTTTGGTCGGATTCGATTTTGCGACCGCCCCGGGACCGCGGCCGGTGGTCCACCCCGCGTGTTAGTTGATCTCTAAACCCGCCCACGAAGGCGCCGGAGTGAGCCGCGGCCAGCTTGATCCCTTACGTCGGAGCCTTTTCAGCGCGGACAGCTGAAAAGTCTCCGACGTAGCGGATCATGGCCGGCCCGGCTGGCATCAGGGTGGCAGTACACATTGACGGCCATGCGGGAGCGGCCCCGGTAGCCCATCGCGGCCCCTGGGCGGGCTGTTTCAAATACGGGTTCCTGAGAGCGGCACCATCGACATCTTGATACCGGCCGAGACTAGGCGCAGGAGCCTTCGCTTCGTTTGCGTTTCCCGGACTCGCAGGAGGCCGGAACGCGTGGTCGTTATCGAAGGACGGCGCTACGCGATGGCGGCTCGCGCTGTCGCCGCCGCTGCGCGCGGCCTCGCCAGCCTCCACGAGATACCGGGTCGCGCCGAGATGTCCCGTACGCCGTTGCGCCCAGGTGAGCTTCGTCGGTTCAGGCGAAGCGCTCGAAGATGGCGGCGAGGCCCTGCCCGCCGCCTATGCACATGGTTTCCAGCCCGTAGCGGCTTCCCCTGCGATCCATTTCACGCAGCAGGGTGGTCAGGATCCGGCATCCCGTGGCGCCAACCGGATGACCAAGGGATATACCCGACCCGTGGACGTTGAGCCGGTCAAAGTCGGCATCTGTAAGGCCCCACTCGCTCGTGACCGCGAGTACCTGCGCGGCGAAGGCCTCGTTGAGCTCGATCAGATCCATGTCGCTCAGTTTCAGCCCAGCCCGGTCAAGTGCCTTGGCTGTCGCGGGAACGGGGCCGATCCCCATGATTCGTGGCGGCACTCCGGCAATCGCCCAGGATACAAGCCTGGCGAGTGGGCGCAATCCCAGTCGGCCCGCTTCATCCGGGTGCGTAACGACACAGGCCGACGCCGCGTCGTTTTGGCCGCTCGCGTTGCCAGCGGTCACGGTGGCTTCGGAGTCGGTCTTGATCATCACGGGGCGCAGGGCGGCCAGTGACTCCAGAGAGGCGTCGGCGCGAGGGTGCTCGTCGGTGTCGAACAGCACGTCACCCTTTCGGGTCTGCACCGTCACGGGGATGATCTCCTCCGCGAAGATCCCTGAACGCTGGGCAGCGACCGCCCGCTGGTGGGAGCGGAGCGCCAGTTCGTCCTGGTGTGCGCGGCCGATGCGATATTCGCGGCGCAGGTTCTCCGCGGTTTCCAGCATGCCGCCCGGTACGGGAAAGTTGCTGCCCCCTGCTGTCGTCCGGCCGCGGGTGAGCGCGTCATGCAGGACAACGTCGCCTCCGCGCGTCCCCCACCGCATTTCCGCGGAGTAGTAGGAGGCCAAGCTCATGCTTTCCGCGCCGCCTGCCAGTATGAGATCGCTCGCGCCGGTTTGCACCTGCATCGCAGCGTAGATGACGGTCTGCAAGCCGGAGCCGCAACGGCGGTCAAGCTGCAAGCCCGTTACTTCGACCGGCAGTCCCGCATCGAGGGCCGCGACCCGGCCGATCGCGGGTGCTTCGGCCGTGACGTAGCACTGGCCGAGCAGAACATCATCGACGTCGCCGGGATCGATCCTCGTGCGCTGGATGATGCCGCGGATGGCCGTCGCAGCGAGCTGGTGGGCGGGCACGTCTCGCAAGCCGCCCCGTAGCGGCCTACCGGGGTCCGCACAGGCTCGCAGATGACGGCCTCACGCATGTTGATCCTCCCGGGCAGTCTGGGGGGTAAGTCATAGGCACCAGTATTAACCGCTCATCACTGCTCGCCGTCGATCGCTCAAGATCAGCCGGTTATGTGTGGCTCCGGCGGTATCCGAGGGGCTGTGGTGACTGACTGTGACAACACGTCAAGATCAGCTAAAGTGAAGGCGGGCAGATACGGTGGTGCGGCGTACGTGCCGCCCATGGGGGACTGGACCGGTCAAGGCACCACTGCCGTACCGCGAAAGCGGTCCGGATGAACCGGCCCAACAGGGGGAGACCTCGCGATATGCGCTCAACACAGCTGCCGCGACGGCGACGCGTCGGTGCCGCTGCCGCGCGTGACCAAACGGCGTGCCGGGCCTGCGATCAGCGGCGAAGCTGCGCCCAGGGGCCGGTCCGTGGGCAGCGCCCGGCCCGGTGGTGTCTGCCCGGAATCCGGTACCCTGACCGAGGTGCTGGCGGGCCAGGTCGGCACCGTCCTTCGCCGGGGCTGACACGAGCGCATTGGCTGGTATCACGTGTCCGCACCCGACAGCTTGACGGCGCGGGCCGCACCGGACAGCTTGACGGCGCGGGCCGCACCGGACAGCTTGACGGCGCGGGCCGCACCGGACAGCTTGACGCCGCGGGCCGCACCGGACAGCTTGACGCCCCGGGCCGCACCGGACAGCTTCACCGCGCACGCCATCCGCGGCGGATCCACACAGCGAGTCACCCGCCGCGGCGGCTCCACGGCGCGGGCCACCCGCGGCGGGTCTGGGCTCCGGGCACCCACGCCTTATTACACCGGCATGTTGATCAGACCGGTGGACAGGTCCGGCTGCCGCCGGACGATAGCGTCTAGCGCCTGCTCGCCCAGCCGAGGGCGAAGGCGATGAGCGTGACAACGACCCCAAAGACAATTAGTGGCGCCAGGAAGAGCACCCGCTCACTCGCGACGATGAGCACGAAGCACACCAGCGCGATTGGCAGCAGGTGCGGGACCCGCCGTGGCCGCGCGCGGTGGACCTGGGGCGGAGGCGGCGGTGCGGCGGGTGACCGCTCGTCGGAAAAACGAAGGGTCACTGGGAGGTCCTGGACAAGGTTCCGCAGGTCATCCCACCTCTTGGCGGTATATGCCAACCCGGCACGCTCGTCGAGCTCCGCGCTGGTGAGGCGCCCCGCCACCATCTGTTCCCTGAGGATCGCGACCACCCGTTCACGATCCTCATCGGACGCGCGGAACGAGGACCCGCGAGACGAAGGCCAACCGAACGAGGACCCACGGGATGACGGGTCAATTGGCATCGGACCACCACCGCAGCGACAAGCTCGTTCGAGCCACCTGAGGCTCACTGTAGGCGGCTCCGTAGCGTGGTCCAACTCTCCGGCTGGTGCAGGGCCAGTGGCGAGGACGTTCGGCTCTAGCTCGCGTCAAGGGCCAGGACCAGGTTGCGGCCATGACCACCATGGAGGACGCGGTACAGGGCCTCACGCAGACCGGCGCAAGCGGGTCAGACTGCGAACTCGTCCAGCTTCTGGCCCGGCACGAAACAGAAGAAGAAAGCGTGCTCGCACGCTACGAGCGGTTCGCCCACGAGGCACGATCACCAGCGGCCCGCTACCTTGTCGGATTGATCATGGAGGATGAGCGCCGACATCACCGAATGCTCGTCGACCTGGCCAACGCGATCGCGTGGGGTGAATGGCGCCCGGTCTGCGACATGGTTCCGGACCTGGACCCGAACATTACCGACAGCGCTGTAGCCGAGGCGACGAAGGAACTGCTCGACGCAGAGCAGCGCGACCACGCGGAGCTGAGGGAACTGCGCAAGAAGCTCCGTGACTACCGCGACACCACGCTGTGGGATTTGGTGGCTGATCTGCTGATGATGGATACCGACAAGCACCTACGCATCCTGCGGTTCCTCATCGGCCACGCGGGCGAAGGCCACCACCAGCAGTAAGCTGACCGGCTGCGAGAAGACCGCGACGGCAGGCGCGGCAGGCAGCGGCAGCCGTTCGGGATAAATGGCGGTGACCAGGTCCCTAACGGCTGCGCAGCGCGCACCACGTCCGCCGTGCGGCGCGCCGCCAAGATTAGTCCGCCCGCCCGCGCAGAACGGGGCGGATCTGTCCGTGCGTCATGGCAGGATGCTGCGCGAAAGTGCGGACATCGGGAGTGGCGGTGGGAAAGAGAAACCGGGAACGACGCCGGACGAAGGAGAAGGACAGGAAGCGGCGGCAGTCCGGCGGGCCGCCCCGATCGGCGGACCGGGCCGGCTGGCGAGGAACTGCCAGGCACGCTGGCGCTGCCGGGCTCCCGCCGCCAGATCTGGTCGAGAAGTTGCTGGCCGACGCATTTGGCGCCCGGCTGCGAGAGGACGAACCCGCGCTGCGACGATGTGTCGCGGAGCTGGCGGCGCGGCCTGACATCGCCGGCTGGCGACAGATGGCCGAGCTGGCCATCGTCGCCATGTTGCAGCGCGGCGTGGCGTTCGCATGGAACTACGGGTGGCAGCCGGCCGACGTCGCCCGGGTGGTCAGCAGGGAGGCGGGCAGCCGACACGCACACGTGGCCGTCGATGCGATGGCGGCCGAGATGCGCGGCTACGCCGCCGCTACCGTGGACGAACGGTGGCAGGCGCAGCTCTCATCGCTCGACGCCCGGGTTTGGTGGGACGAGCGGCGGGGCTATCTGCAGGCGCGCGGCGATCGTGAAGGTATCGACCGGGCCGCTGTGATCGCCTGCGTGCTCGACGTGCTCTTCGTGCTCACCGGACTGCCCAGGCTTCCGCTGCTGTGCCCGCTGCCCGGTACGGCCCGGCGCACCGGCCGCGGCCCAGAAAGGCAAGCCCAGGCGGTGGATGAGCGCGTCCTTGGCCGGATCCGCGCGCTCCTCGCAAAGGCGGAATCGACCGAGTTCCCAGAGGAGGCCGAGGCGCTCACCGAGCGTGCGCAGGAGTTGACGGCGAGGCACAGCATCGACCAGGCGCTGCTGGCTGCGAGATCCGGGACGCCGAGCGAGCCAGAGGGCCGCCGGATGGCTGTCGACAGCCCTTACGAGGCACCCAAGGCGGTCCTGCTTGACGTGGTCGCCGCGGCGAATCGCTGCCGAGCCGTTTGGCACCAGGGGTTTGGCTTCTCAACGGTGTTCGGCTTCGCGGCTGATCTCACCGCCGTGGAGTTGCTCTTCACCTCGCTGCTTGTGCAGGCGACCACGGCGATGGTGGGAGCGGGGGCGCGGCGCGATGTCTACGGCCGCTCACGCACACGATCATTCCGTCAGTCGTTCCTCACCGCGTACGCCCAGCGCATCGGCGAGCGGCTGCACGCCGCAGCCGATAACGTGGCTACGCAGGTGGCGGCCGAATCCGCGGGCAGAAATCTCCTGCCGGTGCTTGCCGCCCGCGATCGGGTCGTTGACGATGCTGTGCGGGAAATGTGCGGGGAGCTGGAGGAACACGCGCTGAGAGCGCGTGATCATGAGGGGTGGGTGTCCGGTCGCGCGGCGGCCGATCTCGCGAGCCTGAACCCGCGGACGGAAATCACCCCGCGGCAGGAGGCTGGAACGTAGTTGGCAGCACGCATAACCCCCAGCAAGAACGATCTTGAGGCAGCGCGGGCACGCACCGTACCTGACATCCTCCCCGAACCGGGCGCCGCCTTCTCGGTGCTCTTTTGCGGAATCAATCCCGGCCTGTACTCGGCCGCGAAAGGCTGGCACTTCGCGCGCCCAGGCAATCGCTTCTGGCCCGCGCTTGCGCTGTCCGGGTTCACTGGTCGACGGCTCGCCCCGCACGAACAAGACCTGCTGCCCGGCTATGGCCTTGGCATCACCAACCTCGTCGCGCGGGCGAGCGCGCGCGCGACGGAGCTGACCAATGCGGAGCTACGGGCGGGTGGGGCGCGCCTGCGCGAGGTGGTTGTGCGGCACAAGCCGCATGTGGTCGCTGTGGCAGGAGTGACTGCCTACCGCGCTGCTTTCGCCAGGCCGCGGGCGCAGATCGGCCCGCAGCCGGAGATCTTGGCGGGCGCGCGGTTGTGGATATTGCCGAATCCCAGCGGCCTGAATGCGCACTGGCCGCTCGGCGCCCTGGTGGACGAGTTCCGGCTGCTCCGGCTCGCCGTGGCCGGCTCAGGCGAGGACCAGCTTTGAGCATGTTCGACCGGTACATGGTTGTCGACTGGAGCGCGGCGAACCGGCCACGCATCGGCAGGGATTCGATCTGGATCTGCTCCATCGGCGTGGACGGCGACAGTCGCATCCACAACCCGCGCACACGCGGCGCGGCGCGGGAGGAAGTGCGCGATCTGCTCACGACATCGGTGCGACGCCACGAGCGTGTCTTGGTTGGCTTCGACTTCCCCTTCGGTTATCCGCGCGGGTTTGCCGCCGCGCTGGGCCTGCCCGGCCTGGCGTGGCGGAGCATCTGGGACCTTATTGCGGCCGAGATCGAGGATGACCCGGCGACGAATGTGAGCAACCGGTTCGAGGTCGCGGACCGCCTCAACCGCCGTCTCGGGACGCGCGCCGCGTTCTGGGGTCGCCTGCGGGACTGCCCTTACCGCCACCTGCCGGCGACCAAGACGGTGACCTACGCGACGACGTACGCGGTCGAAGGCGCGCCCGGCCTGGCCGAGTGGCGTGTGGTCGAGCAGGTGCTGCGGGACAGGCGCCACCGGCCGCAATCCGCGTGGCAGCTGCTGGGCGCTGGCTCGGTCGGCAGCCAGGCGCTGACCGGCATACCCGTGCTTGCCGCGCTGCGCGCTGACGTGGCGCTCGCAGCAAGCAGCCGTATTTGGCCGTTTGAGGTCGGCGTGCCCGAGCTGCCGCCAGGCGTGCCCGCCATCATCTACGCCGAAGTCTGGCCCAGCCTTTACGACGTCAGCGCAGCAACCGGAAGCTGCCGCGACGAAAGGCAGGTCAGGCATTTGGCCGAGCGGCTGCGCGCGCACGACGGCATTGGAGCTTTGGCGGGCATGATGCGCCGCGTGCCCCGCGACTGCGGGGCGGACGAGGGCTGGATTCTCGGCGCGTCAGTTCCGCTTTGACCACTTGGTATCCGGCCGCTCCTGCAGGACACCATCGACGAAGATGTCGAGCTTCTCGTTGTAAAAGGCCAGCAAGTTCTCGATCTTAGGATTCTCGGGTATCGGCGCTGGATAGCTCCAGACGACGTCTTCCAGGCGCGAACCATTCGCCTCGATCGACCAGTAGATGGCCTCGCCCTTGAACGGGCAGCGTGTCCGTGCGCCAGAAGGAATGAGCAGGTCCTGGCGGACGTCCAGCTTGGGCAGGTAGTAGCGGACCGGCAGACCGGTCTCGAAAAGTAGCCGTGGCCGATGGCTATCCGCGACAACTACATCCCCGACCTTGACCTGCACATGCCGCGAGGAATTGAGCACATCCACGCGGTGATATGGGTCACGAGCGTGGACGAAGACCTCGTCGTCCTCCTCGTACCAAGCGTCCATGCTGTTCCAGTAGAAGGCCACGTAATCCGCCAGTTCCGGTACTGAAGGAAGCGGCGCCTGATAAGCCCACACCGCATTTTCGGCAGTGCGGCCACCTGCGAGGATCGAGTAGTAGGACGCGTCGCCCTTATATGGGCAGTGGGTGTGATGATCGGTCGGTTTGAGCAGGTCAAACTGGACATCTGACCGCGGGAAGTAGTAGACGGGCAGGTGATCCGTCTCGAAGACATACAGGGTCTGTGTGCTGTCCGCGAGGGCCTGGCCGCCGAAGAACGCTCTCACCCGGCGGGCGTTTGGCTCCGTCCAGACGCGATGTTCGTGGGCGGTAGTACTCCGCTGCGGGGCCTGTGCCATTTGCTGCCTCCCTGCTGATTTGTCCGACTCCAGGATGACCTCGTGGCAGGCCGACATATTCCCAAAGGGTCGCGGATGCGGGGCCCTGGGCTGGCGCCTTTGCCCACCGCGCCCGGCCGGATCGCTCCTAAGGCTCAGCTGGTCAGGCGTGAGCGCAGCATCTTCTTGCCCAGCTCAGCGCCCTTACGGCTGTCGGACTGAGCCTTGCGGAAGAAGTCCGCAAGCTCGTTGTCGCCAGCGCGCTCGGCATCGGCGATGTAGGTCTCCAGCCGCAGGGCGTTGCTCAAGCACGCCTCGGTGTACCAGATCAGGTTGTAGTCCTTGTCGGCCGTGCCGGTGACATGGCCGGTCTCCGTTGTCGCAGTCATCGTCATCTCCTCTACGGATTCTTGGACTATCCGGCTCCCTCTACCCGTCGCAGGCCCCTCACACCTCGGGCGGGAAGACCGCAACCGGCGATTTGCCTGGTCGGCCCTTAATGGAGCGTTGGCTTGCCAGCGTGGTGGGGTTGCGTACGCCGTACGCGCTGAGCTTCCAAGCTCATTCATCGTGAGAGGTCGCCAGGCTTCTGCGACGGCGGCCCGCGACCCGTGTGACAATTTGGGCGGGGTAGCGATCACCGGGGGGTTACGCGGGAAGGGTGGGCATGACACAAACACCGGCAGCAGGCCTGCTCAAAGCCCTGGTTGGATAACGCACCTTGACGGAGACCTCGAGGGAGCGACGTGCTCGCCAGGCCATCCAGCGGAACATCCTGGTCGTCACGCTCACGCTGACGACCGGCGCGGTCGACGCGGTGACCTTCCTGTACCTCGGCAACGTATTCAGCAGCGTCATCACGGGAAACATGGCGCTGCTCGGCGTGGCCGCGGGCAGCCGCAATTCCGCTCTTGCCGTCAACGGAGGAGTCGCGCTGGCGGGTTACGCGATCGGTGCGCTCCTCGCGGGCGCCATTGCACGAAGGCATGAGGACGGGCAGCCCGTCTGGCCAGCTCGGGTCACCGCCGCTCTCGCGGTCGAACTCGGCGTTCTGGCCGTGTTCAGCGCCGGGTGGCTCCTCACCTCGGGTCGCCCGGGCGGGATAAGCCAGCTCACACTGCTCTCACTCACCGCCGCTGCCATGGGAATGCAAAGTGTCGCCGTTCAGCGGCTCGGCCGTATGTCCTCGACCTACCTGACGAGCACGCTCACCGGCGTGATCGTGGCGCTCGCCGTCAGGCAGCGGCCAGCGGAAATCCACCGGAGCCTTGGCGTATTCGCGGCAATCGTGATCGGTGCTGTTGTCGGTGCCATAACCGCCCGTCACGCACGTGAGTTGGCGCCGGCCGCCATCCTCATCCCGATCACGGTGGTGGTAGTGGCCTCCACTGCGGGTGCATCGCTCGCCCGGCGCAGGAGCCTGGCGCGTCAACCCACGCACGATTCAGCGGTCAGCGATCGTTAAACCCCGCCGTACCGCCGGGAGCCGTTAGCCGAGCCTGCCACGTCACGCACACAGCCGTTAGACAAATTCTTTCACGATCCCTAACGGCTGCCGCGGGGTCAGCTGGTCCTGGGTGTGCGGTGGTTTCTGGGGCAGGCCTTGGGCCGGTCGGGGGGTTTCGGGGGGTCGTCCCCCCGGCCTGGTGTGTATAGCTGCGCGGGGTCAGCCGGTCCTGGGCGTGCGGTGGTTTCTGGGGCAGGCCTTGGGCTGGTCGGGGGTTCCGGGGGTCGTCCCCCGGGCTGGCACGGTACAGCTATCACAACGTTGTGTCGCTGACCGGTGGCGTTGCGTTGCAGGATGGGTAGATTGTTGGCACAGACCGGAACCGTTAACGGGTTTCCGGGCAGCGCGGGCAGGAAGCGCACGGGGGCATGTGGAACGACCTGCTTGGGACGTCAGCGCGCCGCATCGCGGTGGTGAGTGTGGTGATCGTTGCCCTGGTCGCTGCCGCGGTTGGCGTGACAATCTGGCGCTACGAGGTCGCGCTCACGCAGGCTGACGACGCGTTTGACGCACGAGACGATGCAAGGCTCACGTCCGTCCTGCTGGCCACGTTCTGGCACGAGCGGGAGGCGATGAACGAGTACCTGTTCATCCCTTCGGCTGAGGTGCCGGACGAGGTGACTGGCCTCCGCGATCAATTCGCCCGGACGGTGGTTGCGCTGATCACGACGGAGACGGTGGGGGAGGCTCGGGCACGGCGGCAGGCCGCAGCAGCCAACTCGGCGTTCTACTCGCTCTTTAACCAGGTGAAGGGGGTTGCGGGGACGAACTTGGCGCGAGAGCTTCCAGCGATCAGATCACTCAACGAGAGTGAGGTGCGCGTGCTCAGGCCGCTGAACGCGCTGGATCGCATCCAGCGGCAACGTGCCGCGGCTTCGGACGTGGCCGCCGCTTCCGCGGCCGACCAGGCGCTCGCGATCGGGGTTGTCGCCGCGGTTCTGGCCGTGCTCGCCGGCATCGCGTTCGCCTTCTACGCCGTCCGGTTGCTGGGCCGGGCATCGCGCCGGGAGAAGGAGCTCACGGCCACGCTGGAACGGCTGAGCGAAGCGCTCGGGCGGCTGAGTGACCGCGATCAGCTACTCAGCAAACTCCGCTCGACATCGAAGGTCCTCGGCCAGGTCGCTGCGGAACTGCGCACGGCCGCTGGGGAGGCCGCCGCGGCAACGGGCGAGCAGTCCGCGGCGGTCGCGGAAACGTCCGCGACCGTCGAGGAGCTTGCGGCTACCGCCCGCTCGATCGCGGATAACACGCGGGCCGTGGCCAAGGCGGCGGAACAGACCACGGACACGATGCGTGACATGCACGGGAAGGTTGAGGCGATTGCCGACCAGGCGCTTTCGCTGGGTGAACGAGCGCAGAAGATAGGCGAAATCCTCGATCTCATCAACGACATAGCGGGGCAGACGAACCTGCTCTCGCTGAACGCGGCGATCGAGGCGGCGCGGGCCGGTGAAGCCGGTAAGGGTTTCGCCGTGGTCGCGGCCGAGGTGCGGAAACTCGCGGAACGGTCGATTAGCTCGACGGAGTCGATCCGCGAGATCATCTCCGGCCTGCAGGACGGGACAAACGCGACGATCATGGCGACAGAGCAGGGCACCCGCCAGGCCCGCGAGGTCGGGGAACTGATGGCGTCGACGGCCACGATGCTCGAGGAGTCAATTCTCGCCACGCAGCAGCAGCGGTCCGCCACCGACCAGGTCGAGAGCGCCATGGCGCAGGTCCGCCAGTCCGCCGAACAGCTCGCAGCCGAGCAGGCGCACCGAACCTCGACCGCCCAGCAGCTTGAGACCCTGGTCGTCGAGCTCGACAGCGCGCTCGCCGATGGGAACGGCGAGCCGAGCCCGGAGCCGAGCCGGTGAGCTTCCACGTGCGGATACGGGTGGGCGCTGAGCTGTACGCCATGCCCGTTGAGCACGCCATCGAGGTTGCCACCCTTGATGAGGTGACCCCGGTCCCCGGGTCGCGGGCCGAGGTTCTCGGCGTCACGAACCTGCGCGGCCAGATTCTCCCGGTTGTGGACCTCGCCCAGCTTCTCGGCGTTCGACGGGCCAAGCCGCCGCGCGACCTGCCCGCCCACCTGCCCGCCCACCGGCCGGGCCACCTGTCGGGCCACCTGCTGGTCGCCGAGGCGGCGGGCCGGCGGGCAGGATTCGCGATTGACGAGGTGAGGGAGGTAGGGGAGCTGCCAGAGCCGGCCGAGGAGACCGACTCCGAGCTGCTGCGTGGCAGCACGCTGGTCAGCGGTGAGCTGATCGGTGTCATCGATGTGACGCGGGTCTTCGCGGTCATCGAGCGAGGGCGCCAATGAGCGAGACCGGCGCGAACATTGCCGACATCTTTCGTGATGAGGCCACGGAGCGGCTCGACCATATGGTTGACACGCTGCTCGCGCTTGAATCGGGGCGCACGGACGGCTCGAGCGCCGAGGCTGTGGAGGCGCTGTTCCGCGACGCACATACGATCAAGGGCGCCGCCGGGATGGTGGGTCTCGATGATGTCCGCGCTCTCGCGCATGCCGTCGAGGACGTTCTTGCCGCCGTGCGCGACGCGGCCGTCTTTCCGCCTGAGCTTGCTGCTCCGCTGCTCCGCGCGGCTGACGCGTTGCGCACGCTGGTGGCTGGGGGCAGCGAGCCGATGGACGAGCTCATCGACGAGCTCGCCGCAAGCCATGCGAACATCGCCGGAGCCGGGACACGAGAGCGCGACCATTCCGTGGGCGTCGCGCAGCAGCGCCAGCCCGTGGCCGAACGGCGGCCGCTACGGGTCCCAGCGGAGAAGATCGACCACCTGCTGGACCTCGTCGGTGAGGTCACGCAGTACCGGCGCCGGCTGGCCCACTCACTGCGGCAGGAGGCCGAACTGCCGCAGCGGGTCGCGGACGAGCTTGACGCCGGTGACAGTGTCCTCGATGAGCTGAAGGACATCGCGATCGAGATGCGGACGCTCCCGGTAGCGTCGATCACCGCCCGGCTGCCGCGGGCGGTCCGTGATCTCGCCGTCGCCGCAGGAAAAGACGTGGAGCTCGTCGTAACAGGCGCCGAGACCGAGCTGGACCGGGTGATCCTGGAGAGCCTGTCCGAGCCGCTTGTGCACCTGCTCCGCAACGCCGTCACGCATGGGATCGAAACGCCAGCGGAGCGGCAGCGGGCGGGCAAACCCGCGCGCGGGCGGGTCGAGCTTCGTGCCGTTGCGCGCGGCAGGCTTGTCGAAATCGTGATCGCGGACGACGGCAGGGGGGTCTCGCCGGAGGTACTGGAGGAAGCACGGCGCGAGGGATCCCTCGCGGACGTGCTAGCGCGCGCCGGCTTTACGACCGCGCAGGCAGTGACCGAGCTTGCCGGGCGCGGCGTCGGCGTCGGCGCGGTCAAGACCTATGCCCAGTCTCTTGGCGGCAGCCTCGAGATTCGCAGCGAGCCGGGCCGGGGGACGGAGGTTGTGCTGCTGCTTCCGCTCGCGCTTGCGCTCCTCGAGGTGCTGCTCTTCGAACGCGGCGGAGCGGTGTACGGCACGCCCCTGGCCACGGTTGAGGAAGTTGTGAAAGTCGAGGAGACTCACGCCCTCTCCGGCCGGCCCGCGGTGGAGTTCCGCGGTCGGCCGCTGCCCGTGGCCGATGTCGCCTGCCTCGTCGGCGCGGCCGCGCCGCCGATTGGGGAGCGCCCGCCGGCCCTTGTCGTCTCCGCAGGCGGGAGGCGGATCGCTGTGGCCTGCGACGCGCTGCTCGGTGAGCATGAGATCGTGGTGAAGCCGCTCGGGCCGCTTTTTGCCGACGTCCAGGGCTACCTTGGAGCGGCCATCCTTGGGGACGGCCGGATCGCCCTCTTGCTTGAACCCTCGACGCTGACGGGCTCGCGCCGCTCCGCGCGGACCGCGCCCGCATCCGTTGCCGACCCGGCCACGGGTGATGCGGCGGCCGTCGGCGGTGCGGCGGCCGTGACGGCCAAGATCCTCGTCGTCGAGGACTCATTCACCGTCCGCGAGCTTCAGCGCAGCATCCTTGAGGCGGCCGGCTACCGCGTCGTGACGGCTCGCGACGGGCGAAACGCGCTGGAGATCCTCGATCGCGAGGCTGACATCGCGCTTGTTGTCACCGACCTGGAAATGCCCGGGCTTGACGGGCTGGACCTGACACGCGCGATCCGTTCCGGCGCGTCCCACTCGGCGCTGCCTGTCGTCATCGTGACCTCTCGCGGAAGCGAGGACGACCGGCGGCGGGGCATCGACGCGGGCGCGGACGCCTACATGGTGAAGCGGGGCTTCGACCAGCGGGCTCTGCTAGAAACCGTCGAGCGGCTGGTCGGCAGGTGACGAGATGACGGCGCCGCGGATGCTGATTTGCGAGGACTCCCGCACGTACGCGGTCGCGCTCAAGCGGATGCTCGAGCACGACGGTGACATCGCGGTCGTTGGCGTCTTCACCACCGCGGAGGAGGCGATCGCGGCCCTGCCACGTCTTGAGCCTGACCTGGTCACCATGGACATCGAGCTGCCGGGAATGGGTGGGGTCCAGGCGGTCGAGGAGATCATGAGTTCACGGCCAGTGCCGATCCTCGTGCTCTCGGCTCACGTGGGTCGCACAGGTAACCATGCGGCAGCGGCACTGGCAGCGGGAGCGTTGGATGCGCTCACGAAGGACGATATCGACCTTCGCGAGCCGTCCGGCGCGGCGGCTGCCGCCTTCAGGCGGCGCGTGAAACTGCTCAGCCGGGCCCGGGTGATCCGGCATCCGCGTGTCCGGCTCCCCCCTCGACCGGCGCCCACGCCTGCGGCCGCGGCGGCGGGTTCGCCCGCGCCTGCGCCTGCGGCCGCGGGTTCGCCCGCGACGGGTCGCCTGGACCGCCGAGCTTCCGTTATCGGCGTCTGTGCGTCGACCGGCGGACCCCATGTCCTGGCCCGCCTGCTCGGCGCGCTGCCTGCTGCCTACCCGGTCCCCATTCTCGTGGTTCAGCACATGGCCACTGGCTTTACCCAGGGTCTCGCCCGTTGGCTCGACGGCGCGGTGCCCCCGCCGGTCCGCATCGCCGTGGCCGGGGCCCGCGCGGATCGTGGTGTCTGGATCGCACCGGAGAACACACACCTCACATTCACCGGCACCGGGCACTTGTCCATCGACCACCGCACAGCCGCTGGTCCGCACCGTCCATCCGGGGACATGCTCTTCACCAGCATTGCCGCGGCCGCAGGGAACTCGGGTGTCGCCCTCGTGCTCAGCGGGTTGGGAAGCGACGGCGCGGCCGGGTCAGCCGCGGTGAAACGCAGCGGCGGGATTGTCATCGCGCAGGACCAGGAGTCATCGGCGGTCTACGGGATGCCGCAGGCCGCGATCGACCGCGGCGTCAGCCTCATCCTGGCGCCCGATGAGATCGCGGGCTTCTTGCTCAGCCTCCGCCGCGAGCATCTCCTGGGGGCGCAGTGAACGAGACCCTCGCGGAGCTCGTCGAGGTCATCCGCAGGGAGACCGGAATCGCGTTGTCGCTTACGCAGGAGTCCACACTGCGGGCCGCCGTGAACCGCGCGGCGCCGGGCGTCGAACCAGCGGCGTTCCTGCGCGGGATGGCCGATCCAGCGCGCCGGCGCCATCTGGTTGACCGGCTGATCGACGAGGTGACCATCAAGGAGACGTCCTTCGTGCGCGACCGCCGCCAGCTCGACGCGATTCCATGGCAGGACCTCCTGCAGCGCCCGCCCGAGGCAGGCTCGGCCACCATCCGTGTGTGGAGTGCCGGTTCCGCGACGGGAGAGGAGCCTTACTCGCTAGCGCTGCTCGCCGACGCGGACTTTGCTCCCGAGAACGCACCTGTCGACGTGCTCGGCACCGATGTCTCGCTCGGTGCGCTCGCCGCCGCGTCGGTTGGCAGGTACCGCGAGCGCGCGGTGCGGGACCTTGACCAGGGCCAGCGTCGGCGGTACCTAGACCAGCAGGCGGACGGCACCTACCTCGTGCGGCAGCGGCTGCGCAACCTCGTGCGTTTCCGCCGCCACAACCTGGCCAGCGATCCAATTCCACCGCTCGGCGAGGCCGGGTTCGACCTCATCGTTTGCCGTAACGTCTTCATTTACTTCGACGCACCCCTGATCGAGCGCGTGATCGAGGGCTTCGAGGGGTCGTTGCGGCCCGGCGGCATGCTCCTGATCGGTGCGGCCGATGCTCTTCGTAGCCCGTCGGCGCCCCCGGCGAGAAGGCCGCCAGCCGCACCGCCTCGTGGCGCCGGGCCAGCTGCCATGCGGCGGACATCAGGACCGTCTGGGGCGCGTCCCACCCGACACGTGCCCAGGGGCCCGCTTCGCGGTCCGCTGCAGCGGCCAACCTCGCGCGAGCAGCGGCTGACGGCGGCGCTCGAGGCGGCGGACAAGGCCAGCCGGGACGACGCCCTGGCTCACGCGGCCTCGCTGCTCGCCGACTATCCGCTCGACGCCGACGTACGCTTCCTTGACGGGCTCCTTTCACTCGACGCAGGCGAACCGGCACATGCGGCGGCGTCGCTTCGCCGTGCCCTGTTCATCGACCCCGCATTCGCTCTCGCCGCGTTCACGCTCGGCCGTGCCTACGACGCGCTCGGCGATGCGCCGGCTGCCCGGCGTGCCTACCAGCAGGCGCTTCGGACGCTTGACCCGGACGACGCCCGTCACGAGCTGATTCTCCAGCAGGTTGATGTCGACGACATAGCCGCGGCGTGCCACGCGCGGCTCGGAGGACAGTCATGAAGATTCTTGTCGCAGAAGACTCCTCGACGATTCGTCGGCTGGTGGCTGCCCGGTTGGCCGCGGACGGCTACGAGGTGGTGGAGGCGGCAGACGGCGAGGAGGCGCTAACCCTGGCGCGGGTCCTGCGGCCAGATTTGATTGTGCTTGACAAGGTGATGCCCAAGCTCGACGGGTTCGAGGTCGTTCGCATCCTGCGCGACGATCCGGCGACACGCGGGTTGCCGATCGTGATGCTGACGGAGCGGGCGAGTGAGGAGGACGTGCTTGGCGGCCTGAAGCTCGGCGTGGAGGAATACATGCCAAAGCCGTTCAGCCCGCATGAGCTCTCGGCGAGGGTGCGGCGGGTGCTGAGCCGCACGAGATTGTGAACGGCCTGCTCGAGGGCGCTGTCGCCGGGCTTGTGGCGGCCGTCGGCCTGGTCGCCTTGGCGATCGTCTGCATCAGGACCGTGGTCGGCCGCCGCCGGCGGCGGGAGAGCCGACTCCGGCCGCAGGCCGAGTCCGCCATCGCGTCGTTCCTCACCGATTCCGGTCCCGTCCCCGCCGCGGTGGAAAGAGGCGAGCGGGCCACGCTACTCGAGGTGGCGCTCGAGATGCTCGCCGACCTGCTGGGCGGTGAGCGCGCGCGTCTGGCTGCCCTGCTTGAGGAGCTCGGCTACGTGCAGCAGGCGATCTCGGCACTCAGCACCGGGCGTCATGGCAGGTCCTGGCGCCCTGCGCGGGGGTCAGGTGTGCGGCGACGCGCGGCTGAGCTGCTGGCGGCGGTGTCGCCCGTGGTGGCGGTGCCTGCGCTCACCGTCGGCCTGGACGATCCGGACACAAATGTGCGCACGACATGCGCCCGCGCACTCGCTGGGCTTGGCGGAGACGACGTAACCGCCTCGGTCGTTGCCGTCGCGGAACGCGATGCGATCGGTGCTCCGGGGGCTGCGGCCGAGGTGGTGCTGGCCCTGGGCAGGAGTCGGCCGCAGGCCCTCGCGCCGCTGCTGGGGCGGGAGGCGCCGCCCGAGGCGAAGGCCGTCGCCGCGACCGTAGCCGGGCAGCTGCGGCTGCCGGAACATGCGCCGCTCCTGCGTGCCTGCCTCGGCGAACGCGATGAGCTCGCGGCCGTCGCCGCAAGCGGCCTTGGCATGATCGGTGACGTCGACTCAGTCGCCGCGCTGACGGACCTGGCCGGCGACAGCCGCCGTGCGCCGTCCGCGCGAGCCGCCGCGACGGTCGCGCTTGGTTCGATCGGGGATTCCTCGGCGCTGCCGATGCTCGATTGCTTGCTGCACGCCACCGACTGGTCGCTGCGGGCCTGTGCGGCCGCAGCGCTGTCACGGCTCGGCAATCCAGGGATGGCGGCGCTGCGCAGGGCGGCAATATCGAGCCGTCCGGACGTTGCGGTCCAGGCGGAGGCGGCATTGGCGCAATGAGAGTTTACGTCCTTATCGTCTTCGGCTACTTCATCGCATTTGTCACCGTGCACACGTGCGTACTCGTCCTCGCGGCCATTGAGCTCGCACGTTACAGCGCGGGAAACAACTCCCGCGGGCTTCGGCGCATGATTCGATCGCCGCTCGCCCCGCCGATCTCGGTCCTTGTGCCCGCGTGCAACGAAGCGGCCGGCATCGCCGACAGCGTGCGCTCGCTGCTCGCGCTCGAGTACCCGGTCTTCGAGGTCGTCGTCGTCAATGACGGGTCCACGGACGGCACGGTGGAGCGTCTGACCGACGAATTCGACTTGCATCCGGTGCCGCGGCCGACTCCGCCGTTCCTGCCACACCGGCCGGTGCGCCGCGTCTACGCGCCACCTCGCGGGCTGCGTCTCCTCGTTATCGACAAGGAGAACGGCGGCAAGGCAGATTCCTTGAACGCGGGCATCAACTTCGCGAGCTATCCCCTCGTCTGCGCGATCGACGCCGATTCGATCCTCGAGCAAGATGCATTGGCAAAGACGGCGATGCCGTTCGTCGAAGATCCTTACGGCACCGTCGCGACCGGCGGGCTTGTCCGGGTCGCCAACGGCTGCCGCGTCGACCGCGGGCGTGTCCTGCAGGCGCGCCTGCCGCGTGCACGGTTCGCGATGTTCCAGGTCGTGGAGTATCTGCGGGCTTTCTTCGGCTTCCGCACTGGATGGAGCATGCTGAACGGCCTGCTGATCGTCTCAGGCGCGTTCGGCATGTTCCGCAGGGACGCCGTCATCGCCGTGGGCGGCTACCGCACCGACATCGTCGGAGAGGACATCGAACTCGTGGTGCGCCTGCACCGCACGTCGCGCGACTCCGGGAGGCCGTACCGCGTTGTTTACGTCGCCGACCCAGTTTGCTGGACCGAGGCGCCCGAGACGGCGCGCGACCTGCGGCGGCAACGGCGCCGGTGGAATCGCGGCAGTGCGGAAACGTTGCTCATCCACCGCCGGATGCTGTTCAACCCGCGTTACCGGGCTGTCGGCCTCCTCGCGTTGCCGTCGCTGCTGCTTTTCGAACTGCTCGGTCCGCTCATCGAGCTGTCCGGGTATGCGATCGCCATCGCCGCCTGGCTGCTTGGCGCGCTCGCGACCACGACGTTCGTGCTTTTCCTCGCCATCTCGGTCCTGTACGGGCTGTTCCTGACGCTCGGCGCGGTCGCGCTCGAAGATGCCACCTTCGCGCGGCACTCGGGCTGGGACGACCTCAGGCGCGTGCTCCTGTTCACGTTGGGCGAGAACCTCGGCTACCGGCAACTGGTGCACCTATGGCGCATCGAGGGTTTCTGGCAGCTCGTCCGTAAAGGGGAGTGGGGAGCGATGGACCGTAAGGGCTTCGCGGATCCGAAGCTCGCCGTGGCGCGCGAGGAATCGCGCACCGGGCGGCAATGATCGTCTGGGCCGTTTTCGCGGGCGTGGAGCCACCTTCTGAAGGCTGCGTCACGCCGGCGGCAGCCGTTCGGGATCAATGGGTTGCCACCTGTGCAATGCGTACCCGGCACCTTCCTCGGCGACAGGCCGTCGCGCACCCGATCGGCGCCCAATAGATACGTGAGCCAGGAACGCTTGCTGATAAATTTCGTCTTGTACCGCACCGGTAGCGGCCTCCGCCATCCGCGTTCTGCGCTCGTGCAGGAGGTTGACCGATGTCGTCAATCGAGGTGCGCCCTTTCCGCCGCAGCGACCGGGAACAGGTCACCAAACTGGTGAATGCGCACGCCGGAGCGGTGGTGCCCGGCGTATCGGTGTCGGTCAACAGTGTGCTGAGCCAGCTCGAGCGGGAACCGGGCGAGTTCATCGTCGATCCGTGGGTGAGTGACCGCAAGACGCTGGTCGCGCAGCAGCGCCGCCGCGTCGTCGCCGCCGCCCACCTGCTCCGCTATGCGGCGGGCGAGGGCGTGGGTGAGTCCTACCGCAATGCCGGGGAGATTCGCTGGTTTCTCTTCTGGCCCGGGGCTCCCTACTGGCCAGACTCGGCCGAAGCCGCAGCCGCGCTTATCGCAGCCTGCGTCGAGGTGTTCGTTGTCTGGGACGTGGGGCGCCAGTACGCGGACGGCGCGCTGCCCGCGCCTGGCGTCTACGGCGTGCCCGAGCAGTGGCCGCACATCATGTCGGCCTACGAGCAGGCCGGGTTCACCCACAATGGGCACACAGAGATCGTCTACATGGCCACGGCGAAGGATCTGGCCCGCCCGGCCGAACCGCCCCTCGCCGGGATGTCAGTCACGCGGTCGGTTGGGATCAACGGAACGCGCCTGTCCGCCATGCTCGGCGACGAGGTGGCGGGTTACATCGAGGTGGAGATGCTCGAGGACTCTTCTCGGCTGGCCCGGCACAGCGGCTGGGCCGACATTGGCAACCTCTGCGTCGCCGAGCAGCATCGCCGCCGTGGAATCGCTACGTGGCTCGTTGGCCAGGCGGCAGACTGGCTGCGCCTGGCCGGAGTGGAGCGCGTACTCGACTATGCGTGGCTCGAGCACGAGGACTACCGTGCGTTCCTCGCAGGGCAGGGTTTCAGGGAACTTACCCGCAGCAAGCGCGGATGGAGCCGCACGCGGTTCGCGGCTAACGTGTCGGCGAGCGGCGAGCGCTAGCCGCGCATGTTGACCGCGTTGATCCTTCACCTATCACGCCTGGGTGCCGAGCTGGATGGCGGTGCAGCGCAGGCGGCGATGCAGTGGTCCTGCGGTGCGGAAGGGTCGTCTGACCGCGTCGTCACCGCCGCCAATTGACGAGATCGTGTATCACGTTCGTTTCCGCGTGCTCCCTTCCATCGAAAGAGCCCACCGAGGAGCGCACCAGCGCTGCGACCAACAGGGAGACCTCATGGCTCACATACATGTTGCCGTGATCAACGCCAGCCACGCCGTTTCTGACGCCGACGCGCAGGAGGCTGTCACTGCGTTGCAGACGCAGGTGCACCGGGATTTCGCGCCGGTCTGGGGGATTGACGCCGACCTTTCTTTCATCCCTTCCGGGAACGAACCGCCGCCGGGCGCGTGGTGGCTGGTCGTCCTCGACAACTCGGATCAGGCCGGCGCGCTCGGCTACCACGACCTCACCAGCCAGGGCCTGCCCCTCGGAAAGGTCTTCGCCAAGAGCGACATAGACAACGGGGCCAACTGGACGGTGACCGCATCGCACGAACTGCTTGAGATCCTCGCCGACCCGGACATCAACCTGGCGACGTTCGTTGAGCAGGACGGCCAGGGGAGCATGGGCAAAGGGATCCTGTACGCCTACGAGGTCTGCGACGCCTGCGAAGCGGAGGAGTACAGCTACCTCATCGACGGAACGGCTGTTTCTGATTTCGTCTACCCGTCGTGGTTCGAATCGTTCTGGAAGCCCGGCGCCACGCAGTTCGACCGCCAGAACCAGATCAGGGAGCCCTTTGAGCTGCTGCCCGGCGGATACATCGGCGTCTACGGGGTCGTCGCCGGGACCGGCTGGCAGCAGCTCACTGCGGAACTCCCGACGGCCGGGATGCACAAGGTCAGGCCGCACGTCGGCAGCCGACGGGAGCGGCGGCGGACAGCGCGCTCTGGGTGGCAGCAAAGCGATGCCCACTCGAGCCTGGCCGAGGTGCCATACCAGCGAAGCGGATGAACCTGAGGGCCTGTTCGAGAATCCCGGTTCGATCAGGTGGTGATGACCGGAGCGCTTGTGTCGGCACTTCTGTACACTGGCGTGCTCGTGAAGCCGGGGCGGATCCAGGCGCTGATGGCAGGCCTCGCGCTCGGCCTGGCCGCACTTACTGGCTGCACCGCGGGACGTCAGTCGGCAGGCGGCGGCCAGGTTCTTCCGACGCGGTGGAAGCCGTTCCTGCACGTCCCTGGAGTGGTCGATCTCGCCGGCCCGCGTGCCAGCGGCTCGTTTACCGTGGCGGCAGCGGGCCGTCTGTTCCTGCTTTCGCGAACCGGTGTGCTTAGCCCGTTCGCGAGGGGAACCGGTGGCTATGCCACCGCGATTGGGCCCGAGCCTTACATCGCCGTGGCGGGGAACGAGCGGGTGGCGGCGGGCCAGTGCTCGTTCCGCCGGGACACGATCTTTGCCATCCAGCCGCGTCAGCGCCCAGGCCTCATCATGATCGATGCTCACGGTCAGGCCAAGCGCTTCGCCGACCTACCACGCGATGTCATGCCCAACGGGATCGCGCTTGACACGGTCGGCCGTTTCGGCCACCGGCTTCTCGTGACGGCGGGAAGCCACGGTGCGACGACGCTGTTCGCCATCGACTGCAGGGCAGCGGTGAGCGTGGTCGTGGCCCGTGGGCCTGCCGTGGAGGGTGGCATCGCCGTGGCGCCGGGGTCGTTCGGGAGCTTCGGCGGGGACTTGATTGCGCCGGACGAAAAGAGCGGGCGGTTGCTTGCATTCCGGCCTGATGGGACCGCGGCGACCGTGGCGCGGTCGGGCTTGCCACGCGGCGGCGACATCGGAATCGAGAGCGCAGGGTTTGTCCCACGCGGATTTGGCCGCGGGGGAGCAGCGTATCTGGCCGACCGGTTCTCGCGGGGAAATAAGCACCCGGGGACAAACAGCATCCTCACGCTGTCTGGCCAGCAGCTCGTGCGGGCGGGCGTACGCCCGGGAGATCTCCTGGTCGCGAGTGAGGGTGGCGCGAAGACGATCGTGGTCCGCTGCGGAGTTTCCTGCACGGTCCGCCATATCGCGGACGGGCCCGCCCCGTCGCACGGTGAGGGCCACATCGTTTTCGCGGCGCGAGCGATCTGACGGGCCGTGAGCTGTCGGGACGGTTAGTGAGGTTGTTAGCCATGGCCGTGGTCGGGTTTATGCAAGCGGCCGAGTCGGAAGCCCGTGATTTCAAGACACTGGCCTCCCCCGGGCTCTCAAGCAGGTTCTGAGTCACCTCGAGCGGCGACGGGTTACGATGAGCCCACCATGGCTGCGGTGATCGAGCTGACCGGCCTGACGAAGCGGTACGGCGCCACGGTTGGGATTGAGCAGCTCGACCTGGAGGTCGAGGCCGGGGAGGTGTTCGGCTTCCTTGGGCCCAACGCGGCGGGCAAGACCACGACGATCCGTTGCATGGTCGGGTTGCTGTCACCCACCGCCGGGACGGTGCGAGTGCTCGGGCTGGACCCGATCACTAACCACGAGCGCCTCACGCCCCAGATTGGCTACCTGCCAGGAGAGCTGCGCCTGTACGGCGAGCTGACCGGCGCGCAGCACCTCGCGCTCCTCGGTGACCTGCAGGGCGGGCCCACACCGCGGCGAGACGAGCTGTGCCGGCGGTTGGAGCTGACCGGACGTGACCTCGCCCGACTGGTACGGCACTACTCGCGCGGCATGAAGCAGAAGCTCGGACTGGTGCAGGCGCTGCAACACGACCCCCAGGTGGTGATCCTTGACGAGCCAACCGAGGGTCTCGACCCACTCGTGCAAGAGACCTTCTTCGCGCTGATCAGCGAGGCCAGCGAGGCGGGCAGGACGGTCTTTCTCTCCAGCCACATCCTGCCGGAGGTCCAGCGCGCGTGCGGGCGGGTGGCCATCGTGCGGGCGGGGCGGCTGGTCACGGTGCAGGCGGTCGCGGCCATGCGTGAGGCGCGCCCCCGGCGCACGCGGCTGACCTTCCCCGAGGGGTACGACCACGCCACGGTTGCGGTGGAGGCGCACTGGTTGCCGACCTGGTCGGGTGATGACCTGCGGCTGCTGATCCACCCGGACCAGATCGTGCCGGCCCTGCGTCGGCTGCTGGAGCTGCCCGTGACCGACGTCGCCGTGGAGGAGGCCGGCTTGGATGAGGCGTTCCTCGCGTTTTACCGGCCGGCCGAGGTAGCGGCGCAGGCACGCCCGGCGGACGCGTCGGCACGGGGCACCGACCCGCCAGGCCAGCGGGCGAAAGCAGTGCCATGAGCGGGCGGTTTGCGCTGTACTGGTTGGCGCTGTACCGGCGCCGCCGGATGCTGCTTGCGCTGACCCTCGGGATGGTCGCATTCGAGACGCTGATTATCGTGATCGCACGGACAATCCCGCCGCAAGAGCTGTTCATCGGCTCGATCAGGCAGCCGCCCAGCGTGTTCCGGGCATTCTCTGGCTCTGGCGGGGAGGTCTCGCTCGCCTCCTACCCCGGCCTGCTCGGCGCCGGGCTCGTGCACCCGTTCTGGATAGCGATGCAGCTGACCGTGGTCGGGTCGCTCGGCGCCGCGGCGGTCGCCGCCGACGTCGAGGCCGGCACCATCGAGCTGCTCATGGTCCGGCCGATCTCCCGCGCCCGGCTCCTGACGGAACGGACAGCGGCCCTTATCACGGGCGTGGTGCTGCTCACGGCCGCGGCGGTCGCCGCCATCGCCGTGGGTGTGGCGGCAACGCCCAGGCTGCACGAGGCGGTGCCGCTGCGTGGTGTGGCCGCGGCCGGGGTGCTCGGCCTCGGGCTAACGCTCTGCATCGCCGGTCCGGTGCTGGCGGTGTCGGCGGCGGGTCGGCACCGGGGGCAGGTGGTCGGCGCGACGATCGTGCTAGGTGCGGTCGGCTTCGCGCTGAACTTCATCGCGCAGGCGTGGGCCACCGTCTCGTTCCTTCGCTTCGTCAGCCCGTTTCACTACTACACGCCCGCAGACGCGCTGGTCAGCGGCACGGTGCCGGTTGGCTCCCTGGTGCTGCTGCTGGGCGTCGGGCTGACCGGGATCACCGCGGCGGCGTGGCTGCTCGCGCGCAGGGACCTCGCGCCATAGCGGCCGGGCGGGCCGCACCCGCCTGCCGCATCCCGTCCAGCAACAGCTGGGCGCGCTCGGCGCTGACACCCCGCTCGTCGCACAGCTTTTGGTGGAGAGATAGCTTTGGCTGAGAGAACCTGCAAAGTTCATCTGGGCCCGGCTGGTCGCTGTCGTGGACAGCCGCCGTCCGGAGCCGGCTGTCCAGGACCGGCGTGGAACCTGATCATCGACCGACCGCAGTTCTCCATGAACGTGATCACGTGATCACGGCTGCAGAGAGACCGGTACACCGGATGTGCCACGATCCTCTCGTGCTCCGGTTCGATGGTGCACCGCAGTTCAGTCAGGCCAGGGTGACCACGGTCCCAATGGTACCAAGAGGACATTTGTCTTCCTTCCTTGAGTGGTTTGTCTCGTGCTGCCAATTCGCTCTTTTGAAATTGGCGCTAGCACAACACGCTTCAGAAGTTGGCCTTCGCCGATGGTGCGCTCAGCTCGCCGAGGAACGGGCGCCACAGGTGATCCGGGTCAGCCTCAACCGCGCTGACGACCTCCCGCATCGCGGTGAGCGCCGCTGGTTGCTCGTCGTCGTAGACGTCGCCCTGGAGCAGCTTGAGTACGTCGAGCCGGTATCGCGGGTCTTGGACGAAGGCGGTGAACAGGATGTTGAGCCGGTAGTAGATAGAGATGAATTCGTACCAGTTGCTCACACCGCTCCGGAGCTTCGATTCGTAAGCCGCGAACCGCTCCTTCTTGAAGTCGTCGGCCTCGGCGGCTGCGATGATGTCCTTCGCCGCGATGCGGGCACTGTTGAGCGCGACGCTGACCCCGCTCGAGAAGATTGGGTCCACAAAGCGTGCCGCGTCGCCGACCAGCACGAAGTTGTCGCCGGCAATCTGCCTCATGCCATAGCTGTAGTCGCCCTCGGTCCTGAACGGTCGCACCCGGTCGGCATTCTTGAGCGCGTCGAGAAGGTCCGGTCGGCTCGCCACGGTGTCCCAGAAGAAATCCTCCCGGTTGTCCTTCGAGGCCTGAAACCGCTTCTTCTGAGTGACCACGCCGATCGAGGTGACCGTCTCGGTTATTGGTATCTGCCACACCCAGGTGTCCACGAGCGGCAGGAAGTGGATGATGATGTAGTTGACGTGTCTGGGTTCGGGTGCGAGTGCCGCGCGGTCGAACTGGTCGAACCAGGTGTGAATCGCGTACTGGTTGAAGACCGGGTCATTCAGCTTCGCCTTGAGCTGGGTGCCGAGCATGGTGCGACGGCCACTCGCGTCGACGACCATACGCACCGGCACCTTAACCCGCTGGCCGCCGAGCCGGGTCTGCAGGACTGGCATCTCCCCGCCGAAATCGACCCTGTTGACCCGGACGCCCTGGAAGACACTGGCGCCCAGGCTTTCAGCATGCTTAAGCAGGATAAGATCGAACTTGCCGCGATCGACGTGGTACGTGTAATCGCGGTCGACCCCGGGCTGGTCACGTTCGTTGAAGAGGACCTCGGCCGTGCGGAAGTCGTGCGCGGCCCCGCCGAAGCCCATCGGGTCGATCTTACGGGTCTCGGCCGTGGTCCAGGCCGCGCCGTATTTCTTCGGGAAGTTCGCGGCATCAACCGCTGGCATCGCGCCGATCTCCTGCAGAACCGGGGTGGTCGCGGGGACCAGCGACTCGCCGACATGTTCCCGGGGGAAGTTCTCGCTCTCGAAGACCGCGACCGACAGGTCGGCCTTCGTGAGGTAGGAGGCCATAGCGGATCCGGCTGGGCCGCCGCCGATGACCCCGACATCGAAGCCTGCTTCCATGTCGACCTCCTGCTCTCTCGTGTTTAGTGATCCCTGGCCTAGACCCACCGCCTGGGCAGGAGGCTCGCGATCGCGGGCCTGCCGGCCGACGGGATGCCGGACCGTGGGGTCAGCCGCGACGCAGTTCGATCAAGAGCGCGGCGATGCTGGCAAGGTCCCTGAAGTACTTCCCGGTGATCCGGGTGGGCGGGACCGCGATCCCGAATTCCTCGCGGACGTATGCGAGGAGCTGGCCGGTATTCATCGAGTTCATGATCCCCAGCTGAAGCAGCGGAGTAGACGGTTCCAGCTCTGAACCATCGTCATCGGTGCCTTCGTGCAGAAACTCACGGCGCACGTAGTCGGTGAGTTTCGCGAGGATTATGTCCTTCGTAAGCGTTGTGGTCATGTTTCCTCCCGGGTCCACCGGCCTAGGCGATGACCGATATGGATCACGAACGAGTTTCGGACGGTTTGGGCTCAGTGCGCCTCGACGAGGCGAACGAAGGCATCGTCAAGGTCGTCGGAGCCCACCGAGGCACGGATCAGCATGGGCGCGTCGTCGGCAATGATGGCCCCGTCGCGGATGAGCAGAATCCGGTCGCAACGCTCGGCCTCATCCATGACGTGGCTGGAAACCAGGACCGTGACCCCGGAGTCGGTGAGCCGTCGGAAGTGTTGCCACAAATCACGTCGCAGCACCGGGTCCTGCCCGACAGTGGGCTCGTCGAGGACGAGCAGGCGCGGGTGGCCCACGAGCGCGCAGGCCAGCGCGGCACGGGTGCGCTGCCCGCTGGACAGGGTGCGCACGAACTGCTTTCTCACCGCCCGCAGCCCGGTCTCGTCTATTGACCGGTCGGCGTCTTTCTTGGAATGTCCGTAAAGCGCCGCGAAGTGCCGAACGTTCTCCTCGACCGTCAGTTCCGCGTAGGCGCTGGGTGGCTGGGAAAGGTATCCTATCTCGCGCCGCAAGGCGGCCTTTCCTGCCGCGCGCCCCAGTACCATCACGTCGCCACTCTTGACCCGCTGAACGCCGACTATGCATCGCATGAGCGTGGTCTTGCCGCTACCGCTGGGGCCCAGCAGGCCAGTAATCGCGCCTGCATCGACCGTGACGTTGACGCCATTCAGGATCGGGTGTCCGCCGCGGTGGACGACGAGGTCACTTATTCTAATGGCTGGCACGGGCATTTCTATTTCTCCCTTGGCTCTGAGGCGCGAACCTGTCAGTCGCTAGCAGTACGTATGTCGACGGTCTTAACGGCCACGACGAGCGCGATGGCGATGATGCCGACCATGGCAATGACGCTGTACAACATGGAGATGCCGCCGTAGACGTGTAGGCGCGCAGAGGTCATGGTGTTCGCCAGCGCGGTCACTGGCATAAAGTCTGCGAGCCGCCGAACCCAGCCAGCCATCAGTGGAAGTGGCCAGAAAATGCCACTAAGCAACAGCTGCGGGACCATGACGCCGGGCAGGAACTGCTCCGCCTCGCCCTCGTTCTTTGAGACCGCGCTGATGCAGATTCCTAGGCTCATGCCGAATATTCCGCAGAGCGCGGTCAGCAAGCCCATCAGCCATATCGGGCTCGCCGTCGTAAGTCCGCACAACCCGTATGCGATGCTGATCGTAAACACCGCCTGCGCCAATGATGCCACGACCGCCGCACAGACATATCCGGCGACCAGGGCCGCCTTGCTGGCCGGCGTGGTGAGTACCGCTTCGAGCGTTCCCTCGGTGCGTTCATGAACGAGTGCGGTGCTGCCTGACAAGGTCATGGATAGTGCAGGGAACACGCCGAGCATCAGGGCGCCTGTCCGGTCGAAAGCTGCCGCCGAGTCGAACAGGTACCGTCCGAAGATCAGCAGTATTCCAGGCGTCACGAGCAGCACCACCCGAGATCGCCGGTCCCGGAAGAATTCGATCAGCACTCGATGGGTAATGGCCAGCGTCTCACGTTGTCGAATCACTGGGGACCTCCGCCGACTATGCCGTTCTCCGGTCCAGGACCGTGAACGCGCTTATTGAGAATAGCAGGAGCACGATGAAGATGATCACACCGAGGTTGAACCATGCGGCCGAAGTGGGCGAAGCGTGCCGTTGGAATTCCGCGAGGAGTCCGACGCCATACCGCCACGGCGCAAAGTGAGCGAAGAACGCCATCCACCCAGGCATACGGTCGGGCGGGCGGAAAAAGCCAGACAGCATCAGGTGCGGAACCCCCGTCATGGCCAGGATCTTCGTCAGCTGGAATTCGTTTCTGGCAAAGTTCGTAACAAATAGGCCGATCGCGACACCGAGAATGCAGTTCACCAGGGCGAGCAGGCCAATTTGCCACCACTGGCCCGCGATGTTGAGGCCGAGCAGGCCGAACGTGACCGACAGCGACAGGCTGACCTGCACAATCGCTGGCAGGGTGAATGCAATTATGTAGCCAATGATCACGTCCAGTTTTGCGACCGGAGTCGACAGGAGATGCTCCAAGGTCCTGGTGTTACGGTCGCGTGTTATGGCGAACGCGGCGAAGAGGAAGGCCGGCGCCGTAGGGAACAGTCCCGCGACAATAAGGCCGTACTTGTTGAAGGCCGCCGGATTGTTATGCATCATCCCCTTGAGCAGGATCATCACAAAGGTTGGCGAGAGCGTGAACAGGAACATGGTCCTGACATCTCTTCTCAGCTCTCTGAAGACACGGCCTGCGACAAGCAGGGAGTTCCTTGAGACCATGGGTGACAACCTCTTCTGCTGAGCATCGGTCTTGGTCGGCGCTTTGGTCTTGGCCGGCGCCGTGGCGTTTATGGTCCGCTCGTGCGGGCGCGGGTCAGAGCGCACGGCGACCCCTGAGGGCTTCCTTGGTGCTCTCCCGCAGGAACCCGAGCATCAGCCTCCTGACGTCGGGCGGTGACTTTCTCGCGGCCCACCACATGGTCTTGGCGATCCTGGCCATGGTCGGATTGATGAAGCGCAGGTCGCGCTCGGTCCAGCCCCAGTGCCGGGGCACGAACGGTTCCTGCTCGAGCCGCTCGTAGAGCGCGTCGGCCGCGTCGCTGGCGGAGATCTCCCCGGCTTCGTACGCGTCGCACTTGGCTACCATGTCGTTGAAGAGTTCGGCGTAGCCCTCGTGGTCGGACCAATGCAGTCCCGGGTTCTCCACGTTCTCGAGCTCGTCCAGGTGCGCGTCGTTGCCGTCCTTGCGCCAGCGGCGGAACGCCTCAAGTGCGCGGAACGTGCCAGCGTTGGAGCCCCACGCCCAGATGCGGAACACGGCCGTCCAGAGGTCGTAGTCCGAGAACGAGATGTATGCCGCGTTGACGAGCTTGTCATTACCGTCGAAAAGCGCCTGCTGGCGGCGGTCGACGCCGGCGAAACGATCGGCCGAGAAATCGTCGTCCCGCACCGCACGCAGGATCCGCCAGGCGACGACATTGACCGCCTCGCAGGTGTTGTGCAAGCCGCGGGAAAACATCGGGTCGACGAAGGCCGCCGCGTGCGCGAGCAGGACCCAGCGGTCCCCGACCGTACGGCTCGAGGAATACTGCAGGCGTTCCGTGCCCACCCACTCGCGCACTGCCTTTGCGCCGTCGAACTGCCGGGCCACATCGGGGAATCGCTGGACATGGTGCCAGAAGTCCTCTTCTGGCGTGGAGTCGGTCGGCTTTGGATACCGTCGCGGATCGAGCGTGAGCCCAGCGCTGCACAGCGGGTTGCGCGATGACTTGTGGTTGTCGAAGGCGATGACCCAGAACCAGCCTCTGTCGAAGAGGTGGTGGACTGTGCCCTCGTACCACGGCACCGGCGGCGAGTCCGCCGGGGGCCGCTGAAACACGCTGTCCGTCGTGGGCACGTCGCGCATGTGATTCCAGATAGCCCGCGAGTGGTGCTTGAAGCGGCACGGATCGTCCCGCAGGTCCATCTTTTTGGCCAGGACTGACCGGTAGCCGCCCGCGTCGACCACGTACCGTGCCCGGAGCTGCTCACCCCGATCGGAGCTCAGGGTCACACCCGAGCCGTCGAAGTCCACATCGGCGGTGTTGAATCCGGTCCTCGTCACGCAGCCGTACTTGATGGCGACGTAGTAGAGGTAGGCGTCGGTGTCCTGCCGGTACATGTGGGCGGCCGGATGGAGCAGCAGCCTCGGAAAGTTGAACATGGTGAGCTGCCGCGGGTCCTGGGGCATTCCTTCTTGGTGCTGGAGGAACCCGAAATGGATCTTCTGGCCGTGCGCCGCGGAGACAACTCGCTGGCAGCCAGTGAAAGTCGCCAGCGCGAGCAGTTCGGGCACATCGTACCTGAGCGCCATGGTGCGCAGCGTCACGAGCATGTTAGGAATGGTGGACTCGCCGATGGCGAATTTCGGATGGGATTTGCTGTCGAGCAGGAGTACTTTCGCCCCATGGCGTGCCAGGATGGCACCGAGCATCGAGCCCGCGAAGCCCGATCCCAGAATGGCGACGTCGAAGATCTCCTTTTCGGTCTTTGTGGTAACCACAGTCCTGCTCCCAGCTGGAGTGTTCGGCTTTAGAATTTCGTCGGTTCGGGAACTCGAAGTCGCGAGCCGACTAGCGGCCAGCCAGCGATGAGGTGCTTGACCTCTTCAGCCAGCTCGAATTCGCCCTTCGCGAACCGTTTTTTCATGAAGAGGGTGAATCCTTCGTTGACCAGTGTGCCGATTTCGGGGGGCGGGACCTTCTTCGCCCACCGCAGTACGCTCAGGATGCCGAAGAAGCCCGCATCGACACATTGCCGCGCCGGGTCGTCAAGCCCGAAGGCGGGCGGGACGACATCCGAGTTGATGAGCCGGTCGTTTATCGCGTCCGCCGCGAGCCCTGCGTCGAGTTCACCAGCCCACACGGCCTGGCAGATCTCGCCTACTTCCCGCATGAGCTCTAGCAGCGGCGCGTAAGGTGATCTCTCAGGAATCACTTTGCCACGCCACCACGCGTGCTCCAGTGGGTCCAGGGCGGCCGTATCCCGGGTATCCAAATAGTGCACATAGGCTCGATTTACTTCCAGGGTAGCGATGATCTGGCCGAGCGCCCAGACGCGGAACCAGGCATTCCAGAGCCTCCAGTCGCTGAACGATGTAAACGCGTTCGCCACCAGATCGTCGTTGAAATCGAGCAGTCCCTGCTCGAGGTCCTGCATATGTGCGAAACGTTCGATCGAAAAGTCGTCGTCTCGGATTGCATCGAGCAGTCGATGGCAGAGTGCGTGCACGGTTTCCATTGTGTTGGACATGCCGCGGGAAAAGAGCGGATCGATGAATCCGGCGGCATGGGACGTGAGGCACCAGCGATAGCCCACTGTCTGGCGTGAGGAGTATTGCAGCCGATCCGTGCTTACCCAGCTGCGCACCGGGCGGGCGTTCTCGAACTGGGCCCCGATATCCGGGTACCGCGTCAGGAAGCGGTCGAATTCCTTTGCGGGCGGGCAGGGAGGCCGCGGGTGAATCCGCGGGTCGAGTTGGAGACCTACGCTGCATAGCGGGTTGGTTGCGCGATGGTGGTTGTCGAACGGAATGATCCACATCCAGCCGCCATTGAACAGATGGTGCAGTGTTCCCTCGTGCCAGCTGGACGGGAACCCGGAGGTGCGCAGGCCCACCTCGTCGAAGGGATGTATCCCGACGAAGTGGTTGAACAGCGTCCGTGCGGAGTGCCTGAACCTGGTCGGATCCTCGCGGAGATTGAGTTTCTTGGCGAGAACCGAGCGATAACCGCTGGCGTCCACGATGTACTTGGCGCGCAGCGTCGTCCCGCGGGCCAGCGTAACCGTCACGCCGTCGCCGTCGATGTCGACGTCGACGACGGGTTGCTGCTGCCTGATGGACGTGCCGTACTTTGCGGCAACGGTCAGCATCCACGAGTCGAGGTCCTGGCGGAAATAGTGGTTCTCGGTATTGAGGATTTTCGGGATTTGAAAGTGCGTCCGCTCTTCCGGGTTCTGCCGCACATTCTCACGGTGGTAGACGAAACCAAAGTTCCGCTTCACACCGCACTGCGTCGCGACGTGTTTATAGACGCCTTCGAAGGTAGCGAGATACTTTATCTCGGGCACGTTGTATCGTTCCGCGATCAGCCGCATCATCATCGACGTGAACGGGATCGTCGATTCGCCTATGGTGAACTTTGGGTGCGTGGCCGCGTCGATCAGCACCACATTCGCACCGTTGCGCGCGAGACATGAGGCAAGGATGGACCCGGCCAGCCCGGAGCCGACGATTGCGACATCGTATACGGGCTCGCGATTGTTTGTGTCGAGCAATTTTCTCTCCATTCGCGATTTCGTGACGGATGCGCGGTCGACGTCTTCATCCGGCCGTCGTGCACGTCGTATCGCTCGTCGAGCCGTATGCGGGAGCCTCGGGCCCGTCAACGCCGTCCACATGGTCGGCGGCGACAGCGGGAGCATTCACATCTCATAAAGTCATCATATGTGGAAGTCTACAAGTGTTGAGCAATTTTGGCAAGGCTTCTGCCGTTGCCTTTGGCGGCCGGCCCGAGAGGGTGCGTTCACCGCGGTCCTTCCTGGCCCTGCGCCACCTGTTCGAGCGGTGGCGAGGCCGGACCGCCCGTGGACGCGCGCGTCAGCGGCGTCACCGGTGGCAACCTGCGCGCTGTGACGTTGTCGCGAGTCAGGAGCCGCCGGAAGTCCCGTGGCGCGACCGTCTTGGCCCACGCCAGCATGAGCAGCCGCCGCCGCAACGTGAAGTGGTAGTACCGCGCCCGTGGGTCGGCGAAGCGGTAGAGCGGCGGAACGAACGGCGCCCTGGCGAGCATGCGATAGATGCGGTCTGCCGCCGCCCTGGGGCCGTGGGCACCGGCCGCGACCTGCTCCATCTCCCGGAAGAACTGGTCCAGCAGGGTGCTGAGTCCGACTGGGGTCCGAAACCAAAGGGCACCGGAGCCGATGCCGTCGACCGGAGCCCAGCTCTGGCCAGAATCCATCCTGGCCCGCTTGAGGGAGAGGTCGGCCAGGATCTGCCAGAGCAGCCAGACCCGCGAGAACGCGTTCCATAGCTCGAAGTCGCAGCAGGCCGTCCGCGCGGCCGTAAGCATCCGGTCATTGAACTCGATCAGCGCGTTCTGGAAGCGCGCCACCCGCTCGAATTCAACAGTAGCTGAGGATCCCATCCGGAGAATACGCATCAGCGCGGCGCCCAGCGCGTGCACGATCTCGGCCGCCATGGTGACATCGCGGGACAGGAATTCCTCGGTGCGAGCCGCCGAACGCTCCAGCGCGAACCATCGCGGGCCTGACGTGACCGCCGCGGTGCGCTGCCATGGTTCGCCGGTCTGCCATGGCTCGGCGGTGACCGCCTCCTCGAACTGCGCCGCGATACCCGGGAACCGGGCCGCCAGCGCGCGGAACGCCTGTTCGGGATCGGCCGGCAGGTCGGCGAAGCGGTCTGGATCGACGGCGACCGTGACGCCGCAAAGCGGGTTCCTCGACTCGTCGTGGTTGTTGAAGGGGACGAGCTGGATCCAGCCGCCCGAGAAGAGATGGTGGACGGTACCGGCGGACCACCGTGTGGCACCGTGATAGTCGGCGAGCCGTGCATACTGCTCGAACGGGCGTACCCTCGCCATGCGGGTCGCCAGCACGCGCGACCGCAAGCGGAGCGTGTCGGATCGGCTGGCCACCCCGAGCGAGGCCAGCAGCACGGAGTCCGGGCCGCTGGCGTCGATGAGGTAACGGCACAGGAACTCGCGGCCGTCGGAAAGGGTGACGATACCCCCGTCCGGAGTGACCTCTGCCCGGGTGACGACCGCGTCTCCCGACACATGATGGGCTCCGTACCGTGCCGCGACGCCGCGAAGGTACTCCTGCGCCGCGGGCCGGTAAACGTGCCACTCCGTGTGCTCGCCGGGGACGTTGAACTGGACTGCCTGACGCGGATCGTGCGCGGCGCCGGGCGTGTGGTGCAGGAAGCTGATGCTCTCCTTGATCCCGCTGGCCGCGCGGACCTCCTCAGGCAAATCAGTGAAATGGGCGAACGCGGCGATCTCGGGGAGTTCAAACCGCTCGGCGAGCAGCGAGAAGACCTCGGATGTGTAGGGAACGGTGGTTTCCCCGGCCGGCGCCGTCCGGTCGCCCGGAGCGTCGACCAGGAGCACCCGCACACCTTGGCGGGCGAGGATGGCCGCGAGCATGGCGGGCGCGAGGTGGCCGCCCAGGATGCCCACGTCGTACCCGGCGGTCTGGGTTGTTCTCGAAGTCATGTTCGCTCCTCGGACGTCGTTCGGTTCCGACCTTGCACCTGCCGTGATGCGAGCCGCCGGCTGCCCCTGCTCCCGGTCATGGGGACATCGCGTCCGACCTCTCCGGCGCTTTACCGCCGGGCGGTCCGGCTGGTTCTGGCAGGTAGCCGGTGCTGATCATCCAGTCCAGGTAGAGCCTGAGGAGGTGCCAGTCCAGGGGCGGGCACGTGATCCCCGTGCCGTCGAGCGCCCGCTCGGCGCTGACGACCGCGTACTGGACCGCCTCCTCGCCGCCGACCACGAACTCTTCGACGACGTCCATGACTGGATGGAGTTCGTTCTGCTGCTCGCCGTAGCTTTCCCGCAGCGCATCCCACCACTGCTGCACCGGTACCGGCTCGATCTGCCATCCGCGACGGCGCAGCGCCGCGATCAGGTCGCTGAAACGCATCTTTGCGACGTTGACGAGATGGTACGTGGCGCCGAGCGGACGGTTCGCGAACGAGATTCCGACCAGCGCAGCGGCCACGTAATCCACTGGCGTCATCTCGATCTCAAGGTCGATTTCGGGCGCGATGCCCAGCTGGACGCAGCCCTTGATAACGCGGGTGGTGAAGTGAGTGGTGAGGCAGGCGCCGGTACGTGAGTGGCCAAGCACCCTGCCGGGCCGGTAGACGTTAACTGGAATCCTGCGTTCCCTCGCCAGCTCGACGAGGCGTTCCGCTGCCCACTTCGTCTGCACATAGCCGGTGACCAGCCGGCCGGCCCCGGCGATGTCGTCGTCTTCCCCGATAACCGTGCGGTCATCCGCAGAAAGGCCCCAGATGCCGTAGGTGGAGACGTAATGCACTGGGACCGGCGTTGCGCGGCAGGCCAGACGGAGGATCTCCTCCGTACCGCCGACATTCGCGGGGCGCAACTGGTCGTAGCTGTAGCTGAAGTTCACCCAGGCGCCGTTGTGGAAGATCGTATCCACGCGCCTGGCGAGCGCCGTGAACTCCTCCTCGGACAAGCCGAGAAGGCGGTCGCCGAGATCTCCAGGAACGACAGCGATCCGATCCTGTGCTCTCTCAGGCCATGGCAGGTACCGAGCGAAGTTCGCACGGATCCGCCGCCGCCCTTCCGCCTCGTCGCTGCAGCGTACGAGGCAGTGCACGGTCGCCGGGGTCGAGGCGAGCAGTTCGGCGAGGAGGTGGGCGCCGACGAAACCCGTCGCGCCGGTGAGCAGCACGTCGCTGGGCCGCCTCGTCGTCGCAGGCGTGCCGTCCGGGCGGACGAGCGGGTCGAGCGCCACGTCGCGTGCGATCCACGCGGGGTCGGTCGGGCCGTCTGCAGCGGCCCCTTCCGCGCCGGGCGCCGGGGCCGCTTCGGCCGTCGGCTGGGTCCAGCCGAACTGGTCGGTCAGCAGGTCTGCCCACTCGCCGAGCGTGGTGCGCTCGAACAGCTGGCTCGCCTTGATAGCAAGCCTCAGGTCACGCTTGCACCGGCGCACCACGTCCATGACCATGAGCGAGTCGAGGCCGTGGCCCATGAGGTCGACGTCAGGCTCGACTGCCTCGGGGGCGACGCCGAGGACCTCGGCGCCGACCGCGCGCACATAGTCGAGCAGGAGTTCGCGGCGGGTAGTCGCTGTGGCCGCGTCGTCCCCGGCCGCACGCAGCTTCTCGAGCAGCTCGGTCGACTCTTCTGTCTCGGGCGAGCCGTCCGACGCGACGATGTCGGCGAGCAGGGGACGCTCGATGCGCGCTTCCATCACGGGCTTGAAGACCGCCCAGTCGGTGGAGCACACCACATGATGTGGATCGTCGCCGCCGAGCAGTGCACCGAGCAGCTTGAGGCATTGCGGCGCCGCGAGCGGCCGTAGCCCGGTGGACTTGAGGAAGTCCATCACGTCCTCGCCGAACAGGTTGGATTCTATGGCCCAGGGGCCCCACTCAACGGCGAGTCCGGGCATTCCCGCCGCGGCCCGTTCAAAGGCCAGCCCGCTGAGGAAGGCGTTGGCGGCCGCGTAACTCGCGAGGTGCTGCGAACCCCAGGTAGCGGCGATCGAGGAGAAGCCAAGGAAGAAGTCGAGCGGGGCGCCTGCGCTGAGCCGGTGCACGAGCGATCCGCCGATCACCTTGGGCCGCCAGACCTGCCGGTAGTCTTCGGGCTTTACGTCGCGGATGAACTGAGGAACAGACACCCCAGCGGCGTGGACCACACCGCGCAGCGGCCAGCGGCCGGCCTCCAGCTTCCTGAAGAGCTCGGTCATGACGTCCTCGTCGGTCACGTCAGCGGCGACGACCTCCACCTCGACGCCGAGCCGCTCCAGTGAGCGGACCGTGTCCACGCGCGATCGGATCGGTGCCGGCAGCTTGTCGTCCCATCGCGAGCGGTCCGGCAAGCGGCTTCGGCCCAGCAGGACGAGCCGTCCGGCCCCGGCTTGGCCCAGCCAATGTGCGATGGCCGTGCCGATGCCGCCGAACGCTCCCGTGATCAGGTAGGTGCCGTCGTACCTGATCGGCGGCTCCCGCCGCAGCTGACCAGCGGTGGGTGGAGCCGGCGTGAGCCTGGCGACAAGTCGGCGCTCGCCGCGCAGGGCTTGCTCGTCGTCGACCGGGCTCAGCGCCAGCGCCTCGAGCAGCCGCGCCGACTCGCTGGCCGGGGCCGCGGGGTCCAGATCGATCAGGCCGCCCCACTGTTCGGGATGCTCCAGGGCCAGGACGCGGCCGAGTCCCCACAGCGTGTTCGCCAGGGCGCTGTGCCCGGCCTGTCCGTCTTCGGCCGCCATCGCGCCGCGCGTCACGAGCGACACCTTCACCCCGGCGCACTGCGAATGAGCCGTCAGGTGCTGTACGAGCGAGATCACCAGCAAGTCCGCACGCGCGGCGTACTCTTCCATCCCGAGGCGCCCGGCCTCTGGCAGGTCAGGTGCGTCGAGGCCGGTGGCGACCACGACGCGGGCCGGCTGGGCGGTCGAGGCGTGCCAGGAGTCGACCACTTCCGCGATGGCCGCGGAGTCGGGCACGGCGTCCGCACCGGCCGCGGTGAGCGACACGTCGGCCGCGGCTACGTCGGCCCCGGCTGAGCGCAGCCGTTCGGCTAGAGATTCGGCGAAGCCCCGCCGGTCGGAGAAGATCAAGAATCCCTGGCCGGTGACGTCGGCGGTGGACTCGGGCGGCGTATCCCTGGCAGCGGCGGCTTCGTGCCAACCCACCCGGTAAAGCAGCTCGGCCGGGTCGCGCCACGGCTCGGCCGTCGGCGCGTCCGCGCGGGCGAGTGCCATCCGCAGCCCCTTGGCGCCGCCCAAACGGCCGCCGTCGATGTCGAAGAACTCGGCGTTGCCGGTGACATCGTCGGCACCGGATCGCGCCTTTGCGCGCACGTAGCAAACCCGGGCCGGATCGGCGCACGTCATGCTAGTGAGGTCGGCAGTGGCGCCGACCTTCAGGTACTCCACTCCCGCTGCCCATGCCACGGCGGTCATTGCCGTGTCGGCAACCACGGCCCACCCAATTCCACCGTCAGGTGCGAGCGCTACGAGGACTTCGTCATCCGCGCGGCCCTTGTCGCAGCGCAGTACCCGGTCGATCGCGTCGGCCGAAGCGGCAGGGAGGCCGGATTTTTTAACCGGCAGCTCGTGCGTGTAGCGCTTCGCGTTGAGCCGCGAACGCCCCTGCCGGGTCTCGGTCGGCCGACGGCACAACGCGACGCGGCCGATCAGCCGCCAAGGCGCCCCGGCCGTCTCCTCAGCGGCCGTGATGCCGCGGAACTCGCATACCGGGCGACCCTGCTCGGCAGGCACCACGGTTAGCTGCACGCTCGGCTGTGCGGCCTCGTCAAGCGGGACGCTCTCGTGGACCGCGGCGTCCGCGACCCCGCGCCAGCTGCCGCCGAGGCTGTCGTGAGCTGCTGCGAGGGCGGCTTCGGCGAGCGCGCCGAGCCGGAGGTGAGGCTGGCCGGAATCGGTGACGTGCGCCAACGCCGTCCAGTGCTCGTCACCGAGGGCCAGCTCGTAGGTGGGAATGGCGCCGCGCAGGCGCGGCCCGACTCCCTCCAGCGTCTGGTCCGCGCCGGCTGCGACCGCGGGGCCCGCTGGCGTGTCAGTCTGGTCGACCGGGCGGAACCAGAAGGACTGCCCGTGCCACGGTGTCGTCGGCAGCGCCGTCCGGACAGCCTGTTCGCGGGCATGAAAGGCCGGCCAGTCGACTTGCGCGCCGCGCAGGCTGAGCAAGCCGAGGGCGTGCACCACAGCCTGCTCGTCGTCCATACCGTTGCGAAGCGATGGGATGAACGCCGACTCCGGATCGTCGGTGCTGCGGGCGCCGAGGGCGCACAGCACGGGAGCCGGCCCCAGCTCGAGGAAAGTCCTCATTCCGACGGCATGCAAGGCCCGTATGCCATCACGGAAAAGCACCGGGCTGGCGGCGTGCCGCACCCAGTACTCCGGGCCGACTTCCTGCTCGGTCCAGAGTCGGCCGGTGACGTTGGAGACGAGAGGGATGCGCGGCAGGGCGAAGGTGAGCCCGCTGATGGCCTGCCGGAACTCGTCGAGCATCGGGCCAATCAGGGGCGAGTGGAAGGCGTGCGAGACGGCGAGTCGCCGTGTCTGCACGCCGCGGTGGCTGAGCCGCCCGGTAACCGCGGCGAGGTCGTCAGCTGCGCCGGACAGGACGATCTCCTCGGGTCCGTTGACCCCTGCGATCGCCACCCGGTTCGCGCTGTCGACGAGGGCGTCGCGTGCCGTCTCCTCGTCACAGGCGGCGGCGGCCATCGCGCCACCGGACGGCAACTCCGACATGAGCCGGGCACGCGCGCCGACCAGGGCCGCGGCCTCCTCGAGGCCGAAGACCCCGGCAACGCAGGCGGCGGCGATTTCGCCCACGCTGTGGCCGATCAGCGCGGACGGCCGGACGCCCCATGAGGTCCACAGCTCGGCGAGCGCGTATTCGAGGGCGAAGAGTGCGGGCTGGGTGTAGCGCGTGTCGTCGATCGGCGAGGGCTGCCCCGGGTCTGGCCACAGCACGGAATGGAGTGGCTCGCCCTGAGCCTGGTCGAATCGTTCGGCACAGCGTTCGAAGGCCTGGCCGAACACCGGCTCTTCGCGCAGCCCTCGCGCCATCCCCGCGCGCTGGGCACCCTGACCAGTGAACAGCCAGCAGACCTTGCGATTGCGGGGCGGCGGCAGAACCGTGGCGGCGCCGGCACCCTTTCCCGCCGCGTAAGCGCGCAGCACCGACTCGACGCCGCCGACGCGGTCGGCGACGACGGCGAGGCCGTGTCGCTGTGGCGACCTCCCGACATGCATGGTGTAACAGAGGTCGGCGAGTGACGTCTCCGGATGGTCCTTGAGATGGTCCGCGTGGCGTGCGGCGGATTCGCGCAGCGTGTCCTCGGTGCGCGCGGACAGCGTGATGACGTTCCAGCTGCGCTGCCGACGGTCGCCGGATTCCGGCGCCGCAGGGGCCTCGCTGACGATGGCGTGCGCATTGGTCCCACTGGCGCCGAAGCTGCTCACCCCGCCCACGCGCGAACGATCCTCCCGCGGCCAGGACCGGAGCGTGTCGGCAACCTGGATATGCAGGCCGCCCCAGTCGACGTTCGGGTTGGGCTCGCGGTAGTTCAGATGTGGGGGTATCTGGCCGTGTTGCAGGCAGAGGATCAGTTTGAGCAGCCCCGCAACGCCAGCCGCGGACTCAAGATGCCCGATGTTGGTCTTAACGGAACCGACAAGCAGAGGTGATCGGCCGTCGTGGTGGCGGCCGATGACGGCCTCCAGGGCACGCAGCTCGATCGGGTCTCCTAGCGAGGTCCCGGTGCCGTGAGCCTCGATGTAGCCGATATCGGCGGGCTCGATCCGCGCCGCCGCCAGCGCCGCCTGCAGGACCGCCTGCTGCGCGGCAGGGTTGGGCACCGTCATGCCGCTGCTGCGTCCGTCGTGGTTGACCGCGGTGCCCCGGATCAGCGCGATGACCTTGTCGCCGGCTGCCCGCGCGTCGGCGAGCCGTTTCAGCACGACGACCCCTGCGCCCTCGCCGCGGGCGTAGCCATCGGCGGCGGCGTCGAAGGTCTTGCAGCGGCCGTCCGCGGAAAGCGCGCGGAACTTGCTCATCAGGACGAAGCCATAGGGGGCGAGCATGAGGTTGACCCCGCCTGCCAGGGCCATGTCGCACTCCCCAAGCCGCAGCGCCTGGCAGGCGTCGTGCAACGCGACCAGCGACGAGGAGCAGGCGGTGTCGACCACCTGGCTCGGGCCCATCAAGCCCAGGGCGTAAGAGACGCGGCCGGCCATGAAGCTCGGCTCCCCGATCAGCTGGTATGCGTCCACGTCCCGGATATCGCCGGTCTGCTGGCGCAGCCGTACGTAGTCAGTCGTGCTCACCCCGAGGAACACACCGGTCGAACTGCCCTCCAGACCGTCGGGCGCATAGCCCGCGCGTTCTAGCGCCTCCCAGGTGACCTCCAGCGTTAGTCGCTGTTGTGGATCCATGCCGACGGCCTCGCGAGGGGAGATGCCGAAGACCGCCGGTTCAAACTGGTCCACCGGCCCGTCGAGGAAGCCGCCGCGGATCACGTGCGCCTTTCCCGGGGCATCCGGATCCGCGTCGTAGAGCGCTGTGGCATCGGCACGGGACGCGGGAAACTCACCTGTCGCGTCGACCCCAACGCACAACATCCGCCAGAACGAGTCGGGATCGTGCGCACCACCAGGAAGGCGGCAGCCCAGGCCAATCACCGCCACCGGCTCGTCGGCCGCGGACGGTCGGCCGCCCGCGGCCACGGCCTTCTTCAGCCGTTCGATCATCCGCAGGGCCTGGACCAGCTCACGGCGGTCCTGCCGGGCTCCCGTCGGAGGCGTCGGCAATCCATTCGTATGGTCAGGCATCGCTGCTTCCCTGCTGTTCTTCCTCGTATGAAGAAATCTACATAAGATGATATCCCTGTCAAGGTTACCCTCCCTCGACGACAAGAAGACGAGGTTCACTCCGGGCGAGGTACGTTGACGTCCAGTTCGAAAGCGACTAGAGTCCCTGATCGTTGAGTTCAACACTTGATGGATTCAACTCCGGCAACCTTCCGCAGTTGATCCGGCGCAGGGGTGATCGCCGGTCACCCCGCGCCGGAGGCTCTGATGTCCCGAGATGTCCCGAGATGTCCCGACACATGCAGGATGGGAACGAGAACATGAGTCGAACCGCCAACGGCAACCAGTTCGACGTCACCATCATCGGCTCGGGCCTGGGCGGCTCGACGCTCGCGGCGGCGCTGGCCAGGAACGGGGTCAGCGTGCTGCTCCTCGACAGCGCGACCCACCCGCGATTCGCGGTAGGTGAGGCGACGATCCCCTACACCAATGTCACTCAGCGCACGATCGCCGACCGCTACGGGATCCCTGAGCTGAAGAACCTGTGCACGTTGGCTGACTGCACCAAGGTCATAGGCCCCAAGTTCGGGACCAAGATCCACTTCGGTTTCCTGCGGCACGAGGAGGGCAAGCCGCAAAACCCCCAGGAGGTCAACGAGTTCCACACGCCGGACCTGCTGGCGGAAGCCCACCATCTGTACCGCCAGGACAGTGACAGCTACGTCTTCCACCTCGCCTTGCAGTACGGCGCGAGGGCCCGGCAGAACTTTCGGATAGCCGCCGTTGACATCGATGGCTCGGGTGTGACCATCCAGGGCGAAAACGGCGACGAATACCGCTCCAGGTACGTGGTCGACGCGGGCGGCTATCGTTCACCGCTCGCGGAGAAGTTCAACCTGCGGGAGCAGCCGACCCGATTCAAGCACCAGTCCCGTTCCATGTTCACTCACATGATCGGGCTTACCCACACCGACGAGCTCTGGCAGCGTTCGAAGGCCGACAGGCCGCCCGTCCCGTGGAACCAGGGGACCGTCCACCACATCTTCGAGCGGGGCTGGTTCTGGTACATCGCCTTCAATAACACTCCGCTCTCGCAGAACCCGATCCAATCGGTGGGGCTGACCCTCGACCCGCGGCTCTATCCCCGGGATCCCTCGCTGACGCCGATGGAGGACTTCATGTCCATGGCGTCGCGATTTCCCGACGTCGAGCGGCAGTACGCCGGCGGCGTCCCCGTCCGCGAGTGGGTCTCCACAGATCGCGTGCAGTACTCCTCCAAGCAGTTGGTTGGCGACCGGTGGTGCCTGCTGGCACACGCCGCGGGTTTCCTCGATCCGCTTTTCTCCTTTGGCCTCGCGGTCACCGGCGACGCCGTCAACGCGCTTGCCTGGCGGCTGATCCGTGCCGTCAAGGACGATGACTTCTCGGCTGAGCGCTTCGAGTACCTGGAGCGGCTCCAGCAAGCGCGTTTGGACTACGTTGACGAAATCGTCAACGCGTCCTACACGGCGTTCTCCGACTTCGACCTGTGGAAGGCCGTTTTCCGTTGCTGGGTGTGGCCGAACAATGCCGGTACATTCCGCCTTCAGATGGCCCTCAGCAAGTTCCGCAAGGATGGCGACGACGAGCACTTCCGGGATCTGGAAGAGGCACCTCACCTGGGCATGGACTGGCCGGTGCACGACGGCATGAAACAGCTGTTCGACCTGATGGTGGATCGTTGCGATGCCGTGCAGGCCGGCCAGCTCAGTACCCGGAAGGCCGCCGACGACCTGTGGGCGGTATTGGCAGGCGCTAACTTTATGACCCAGCCGTTCGGCTTCGGGAACCGCGACCTGCGGTTCATGCACCCGACGCCGGCGGTCATCGCCAAGTCGGGCCTGTGGGCAAGGCGCGAGGCCGACCCGATGGTCAGGGACATGCTGTTCACCATCGGCAAAGAGGCGATCGGTCGCCGGTTGCGGGGCTCCCGTATCTTCTAGAGCCCGCTTCGAGAACCCCGAGCCCGTGGGTTCTCGAACGGGTGCCGAACGGTCCGGTCATCAAGCGCCGCAGCTCGTGTTCGTGCTGCTGGGCAGGCGTGGCCCGCGCGTGCCCGGGCCTCGCGTCCGTACGTGCGGCCGCCCTGCGCGGCTCGCGGCGGGTCGGCCGGGTTACGATTCGGGTGAGGCCTAGGTGGTCCGCCCGCGCCGATGTTGGCTGTGTGCCATGCGGTGCTCGGCCGCAGCCCGGCGGTCGGGCCTGGAGGTATAACGATGACAGAGGGTCCGGCGCAGGCCGCCCATAAGAAGCGCAGCGGTCGCCGCGTCGGCGTGACCAGCAGCCATCATCTGATTCTCGACGCGGCACGCAGGCTGTTCAGCGCGGAAGGCTTCGAGGGCACCACCATGCGCGCGATAGCGCATGCCTCCGCCGTCGACGCCGCACTGATCCACCACTTTTTCCTCTCCAAGGAAGCGCTGTTCACCGTCGCGGTGCAGGACGCCTTCTCGGTGGCCGATCTTGTCCCTGTCGTGGTTGACGGTGCACCGGAGCGTACCGGCGAGCGGCTTGCTCGCGCCTTCATCACCTACTGGGAAAAGCCCGACATCCAGCCCCAGCTGGTGGCCTTGCTGCGGTCGGCCACCGCTTTCGAGCGGGCGGCCACGGCGATCCGGGAGTTCCTCGGCAGCGAGGTGCTGCAGCCGGTAACACGGGCCCTCGGTTACGGCAAGCCCGAGTTGCGTGCCTCGCTTGTCGGCTCGCAGCTGCTCGGGCTCGCCATGATGCGCTACATCATCCGCAGCGAGCTGATTGTCTCGCTCCGGACTGAGCAGCTCGTCTTCTGCATCGCCGACACATGCCAGCACTACCTCGTCGAGCGCGTCTAGTCCGTGTCCTGACGCTGACCTGATCGCACCGATCCCGCCCGGCCCGCGACCCTGAGCCGGCCAAGCCGCGCGGCGAGCGCTTCGGTGAACTCGGGCTTCTCGAGAAAAAAGTGCCGGCCGTCGATAAAGGCCAGTTCAAGGGTCTGTGTGGTCTCCCGCTTCCACGCGCGCATTCCGGCATCGTCGGTCATCTTGTCGTGCCGGCCCGCGAACGCAGCGATCGGGCAATAAAGCGGCGGTCCAGGCGCCCGCTCGTAGAGCTCGGCGAGCCGCATGTCGGCGCGGAGCACGGGCAGAAACATCTCGAGCAGGTCCGGCTGATCCAGCACACCGTCTGGGGTGCCGCCCAGGTGCCGCAGGCGGCAAAGGAACTCCGCGTCGGGAAGGCCATGGATCGGCCGATGGGACAGCCCTGCGGACGGACCGTTGCGGGCCGCCGCCACCAGTAGCGCAGGTGGTCTGCCGCGGTACTGCAGCGCGCGGCAGATCTCGTAGCCGAGCAGCGCCCCGAGGCTGTGGCCGAACACGGCATAGGCCCCTTCGGCCTGCTCGCCTACGATCCGGGCAACGTCGTCCACGAGAGGTGGCCACGCCGTGAGCAAGGACTCGCGCAGCCTCCTGCCGTGGCCGGGGAGGTCGACCGGGACGACTTCGACCTGTTGGGGCAGCCAGCGCGACCAGGCAGAGAAGCGCACGGTGTTTCCGCCGGCGTGGGGCAGACAGAACAGCCTGAGCCGGTCCGCGTGCGCGGCCGGCCGCTCCAAATCGGCGTGCTGCGACGTGAAGGCATCTGTGACCTGGCGCAAGGTTCGGTCTCCTTCCGGGTGCGTGATGCCGCCTAGCGAGCGACGGTCGAGCAGCGTTGACCCTGCGACCTATCATATGTAAGCTTCATCAAGCGATGAAATCATCAAGTGAGGTATAACGGCGTCGCATCGAGGCCTCGAAGGCGGATTCGGGCCAATCGGCAGCTGCCGCCTCGGAGTAGCGCTTACCCCGAGAAGGAAAGAGGAGGAAGGCGGCCGTGGTGGACGAGCCACAAGCCCCCGGGCTTTCGCCGGCCAGCACGCAGCGTACGGCCGCTGACGACATCGCCGATGACATCGCCATCGTCGGGATCGGATGCCGGTTCCCCGAGGACATAAGGGACCTTGGCGCGCTCTGGCGGGTCTTTCTCGAAGGCGTCAACATGACCGGTGAGATCCCGGCGGACCGCTGGGGCCCGCAGTTCCAGCACCCCGACCCACGGCGGCCCGGTACCACCTACTGCCCGAAGGGCGCCTTCCTCGACGACGTGGACAAGTTCGACGCCGACTTCTTCGGCATCGCGCCCCGCGAAGCCCGGGAACTCGATCCGCAGCAGCGCCTGCTGCTCGAGACCTCATGGGCGGCGATGGAGGACAGCGGAATTCCCAGGCAGAGCTGGGAAGGCAGCCGGACGGGGGTCTTCACAGGCGTACTCGCCATGGACTACGCCGTGCTGCACGCCAAGACCGCCGGGGTTGGCAGCATCAACCCGTACTACGCAAGCGGCAAGGAGTTCAGCTTCGGTGCCGGCCGCATCGCCTACACCTTTGGTCTGCATGGGCCCTGCCTCATGCTCAACACGGCCTGCTCCTCCTCGCTGATGGCGGTTCACCTCGGCTGCCAGTCCCTGCGCAACGGTGAATGCGACGCGGCGCTCGCCGGCGGCGTGAATCTTATGCTGGCACCCGAACTCAGCGTCTTCATGAGCAAGATCGACGCCTTGTCACCCACCGGCGTGTGCCGCCCATTCGACACGGCGGCCGACGGCGTGGTGCGCGGTGAGGGCTGTGCCGTCGTCGTACTCAAGCGGTACACCGACGCCGTGGCCGACAGGGACCGCATTTGGGCGGTCGTCAAGGGCAGCGCCGTCAATCACGACGGCCGCAGTGCCGGGCTCACCGCGCCTAACGCCGCGGCCCAGCAAATGCTGCTGCGTTCGGCGCTGGACAACGCCCGGGTGGATCCCGCCGACATCGACTATGTCGAGGCGCACTGCACGGGCACCCCGCTGGGAGACCCGCTCGAGGTCAGCGCCCTGACAGCGGCGATCGGCTCAGCACGTGAGCCCGACCGTCCGCTACTTGTGGGCTCGCACAAGGCCAACTTCGGCCACCTTGACTCGGCGGCCGGGATACTCGGCCTGCTCAAGGGCGTTCTCGTCGCGCGCCACGGCATCGTACCCCCGCAGATCCACCTGAACGAGCCGACCACCGCGGTTGACTGGGAACACTCCGGCATACGGGTACCGACCGCGCCAACCCCGCTGCGCGGCCCCGTACCGCGGATCGTCGGGGTGAACGCCTTCGGCCTGTCCGGGACCAACGCGCACGTCGTACTCACCTCGCCGCCTGCGTCCCTGACGGAGGCCGCCACCGAGCCACGTGCGGGCGGGTCAGCTGCGGGCGAAGCAACTGCGGGCGGGTCAGCTGCGGGCGAACCAACTGCGGGCGAAGCAACGGCCGCCGAGCCACGTGCCACCGAGCCAACGGCCGCCGAACCCACCGCGTCGCGCGCGGCGATTCCCGTCCTCGTGGTCTCCGGCCCGACGCCGATGGCGCTTGCCTCACAAGCTGCCGCCTACCGTGACAGATTCCGGGACAGCGACCCGGCCGAACTCTCCGACCTGCTGTACAGCGCCTCGGTCAGGCGCACCCACCACGACTACAGGCTCGCCGTGGTCGGACAGACCGCGGCGGACCTGGCCGAGGCTATCGACGCCCACCTGGCCGGCCAGGCCGGCAACGGTACCGCCGTCGGTGACACGCTCGGCCGGCCAGCCCGGATCGTGCACGTCTTCTCCGGCCAGGGTTCGCAGTGGCCCGGCATGGGGATGGAGCTATATCGCACCGAGCCGCTCGTGCGCGAGACGATCGACGAGTGCGACAGCCTCATCCGCGAGATCGCCGGGTGGTCGGTACTGGAAGAGATCGGCCGCACCAAACGCAGCAGGCTGATGGAGACGCAGATCGCTCAGCCCACGGTCTTCGCTCTCCAGCTAGCCCTGACCCGGTTGTGGACCTCGTGGGGGTTGGCCCCGGACGCCGTCCTTGGCCACAGCATGGGGGAGATCGCCGCGGCCTGCGTCGCGGGCGCGATCGGGGTGCCCGACGCGACCCGGCTCATCGTGCACCGCGGTCGGCTGATGCAGCAGGCGACAGGATCAGGCCGGATGACGGCGGTTGAACTACCGGCCGAGGAGGTGCGTGCGGCGCTGGAGTCCCGCGGCGGTGACGTGTGCGTCGCGACGGTGAACGGCCCCCGCTCGGTGGTGATCGCCGGTGGTGCCGAGCCGATGGAGTGGGCGGTAACCCGACTCCAGGGCGCCGGAGCCACCTGCATGCCTCTCGGTGTCGACTACGCGTTCCACAGCCCTGCCGTGCGAAAGTACGGGGACGAGCTCGAGGAAGTCGTCGCCGACCTGACGCCCGGGGTGCCAGCGCTCCCGTTGCTGTCCAGCGTGGATCCTGAGGCAGAAGAACCGATCACTGACGCGGCCTACTGGGGCCGCAACGTCCGGGACGCCGTCTTGTTCTGGCCCGCGGTTGACCGGCTGCTCGCCAAGGAGGACGCCGTCTTCGTCGAGATCGGCCCACACCCCACGCTCACCAGGCCTTTGCGGGCCGCACTCGCCCACAGGGAGCGTAGCGGCCTCGCCGTCTCCTCGCTGGCCCGCGGGAAGTCCGCGCCGGAAACGCTCGCCGCCGGCCTCGCCTCGCTGTACCCGGTGGGGATCCCGGTGAACTGGACGGCCGTGCACGGAGCGGGCCGCCGCTATGTCGGGCTGCCTCCACTGCGGCTCGCCGGGGACAGCTACTGGCTCGCCGGAGTCGAGCGGGGCCGACAGGGAGGCAGTCTCGGCGCCGGCCGGCTGCACGCCGAAGTGCGCCTCTTCGATGACGAGGGCCGACTGGTGGCCGAGGTCGGCGGCGCGGCCGAGGACGCCGAGAGGCATGGTACGAAGGCCGCGGGTGGGTCGGCGGCACAACCTGCCGTTTCCGCGGGGCCGGGCGGGGGGGACCGGGCACAGGCCGCGCCGGGCCGGGCGGACCGGGCACAGCCCGCGCCCGGTCACGCACAGCCCGCGCCGGGCCGGGTCGGCCGGGCACAGGCTGCCGATATGGTGAGCGCCGCCGTCGCCGAGATCCTTGGGCATGAGCCTGCGAAGCGAATCTCCCGCGTGCGCGGCTTCTACGAGCTCGGTCTCGACTCCTTCACGGTCGTCGAGCTGATCAAGCGACTGCAGGCCGACTTCGGAGTTGAGCTCGAGGCGAGCGCCGGCATCGAGCACCCAACCATCGACCGGATGGCGGACCATCTGGTCGCCGCGGCCGCCGCTCAGGCCGCCGAGGAACCGCAAGCCGAGGCTCCGGCGGTGGTCGCAGGCGAAACAGCGACCCGGCGCGATCTGCGTGAGCCAGATGGCCGGCCCGAGCCGATCGCGATCGTCGGCATGAGTTGCCGCCTGCCCGGAGCGAGCAACCTCCACGAGTACTGGACCCTGTTGTGCGACGGGGTCGACGCGACCCGCGACGTGCCCGAGACCAGGTGGGACGCGGAGGAGATGCTGGCCGACGGTCAAGTGGGGCCGGGCACCGCGGTGACCCGCAGAGGCGCGTTCCTGGACGGGATCGACCAGTTCGACAATGCTTTCTTCCGGGTGTCGGCGCGCGAGGCCCGCAGCATGGACCCGCAGCAGCGGCTCTTCCTTGAGGTCGCCTGGGAGGCGCTGGAGGACGCCGGGCTCAGCGCCGACTCGCTGCGCGGCGGGAAGACGGGCTTGTTCGTCGGCATGAACACCACCGATTACCAGGAATTGGTGACTCGGCACGCGGACAACGTCGACCTTTACTACGGGACCGGCAACTCCTTCTCGGGGACCGCTGGGCGGCTTTCCTACTTCCTCGACGTGCGCGGCCCGAGCCTGGCCGTCGACACGGCGTGCTCGTCCTCGCTCGTAGCCGTCCACCTCGCCTGCCAGAGCCTGCGTACGGGTGAGTGCGGCGTGGCCCTGGCCGGCGGCTCGAACGTGATGGTCACGCCTACCGTCTACCTGGCGATGTCCGCCGCGGGTGCGCTGGCGCCGGACGGCCGGTGCAAGACCTTTGCCGCAGCCGCCGACGGCTATGGCCGGGGTGAGGGCGCGGGGACCGTAGTGCTCAAGACCCTTTCCCGTGCGCTTGCGGACGGCGACCGCGTCTACGCGGTGATCAAGGGCAGCGCCGTCAACCACAATGGCGCCAGCGGCGGCCTGACCGTTCCGAGCGCGGAGGCGCAGGAGGAAGTGATCAAGGCCGCAATGGCTCAGGGCGGAGTGGCCAATGAAGCTGTCGACTACGTAGAGGCCCACGGCACCGGTACCAGCCTCGGCGACGCGGTCGAACTCGCCGCGCTCGACCGGGCGCTGGGCGCCGGCCGACCAGGCAACCCGTTGCTCGTCGGCTCGGTCAAGACCAACATCGGGCACCTGGAAGCGGCCGCTGGCGTCGCCGGGCTGATCAAGACGGTGCTCGCGTTACGGCATGGTGAGATTCCGGCCCATCTCCACTTCGAGGAGCCCACCGGCCAGGTTGCCTGGGACAAGATCGCCGTCAAGGTCGCTGGGCAGCGTACGCCCTGGCCGGAGTCACCCGGAGGTCGGCCACGTGTCGCCGGAGTGAGCGCATTCGGCTTCACCGGAACCAACTCGCATGTCGTGCTCACCGGACCGCCCGCCTCCGAGCCTCCGGAGTCGCCGCCGACCCGGCAACGCGCCTTCGCGCTCGCGGTCTCCGGCGCGTCGGAACCTGCGCTGCACGGCGCCGCGCAGCGGCTTCGCACCCACCTGGAGACCCTGGACGGCGGCGCGGTGTCAGACGTCTGCCATTCCTCCGCTCGCCGTGCCCACCTGGAGCATCGGCTGGTCGTGGTCGGGGAAAGCCGCGCCGAGCTGCTCGAGCGGCTGGGCGTTGTGTCGGAGCCGGGTGCCGGAGCGGCCGACGAGGGCGTGCAGCTCGGTGTCGCACGCGTCGGCGAACCGGCGCGGTTCGCCCTTGTCTACGGGGAAAGCCTCGCGGACCTGCCATGGTCCCACTTCGACGCCGAGGAGCCGGCGTTCCGCGCCGCCCTTGACGCGTTGGACGCCGAAGCGGAGGCCATGCTCGGCCGTTCCGTGCGGACGGCCCTGCTGGACCGCGGCGGGGATCCGTTGGCGCTGGTAGCCGCCCAGATCGCGCTGACCGCACTCTGGCGAGACCACGGGGTCGTGCCCGACGCTCTGGTGGGACGCGGGGTGGGCGAGATCGCGGCCACGTACGCGGCCGACCTGCTGAGTCCGCGCGACGCCATGCTCGCCGCCACCGGAGAACACGACATGCGGTTCTCCGTCGAGCCGGCGCCCAACCTGTATCTGGCCTCGCTGACGCGAGCGGGCGCAAAACCCGCTGCATGGGTCCCGCCGTCCAGCACCGGATCGCAGTCCTCGGATCCCGAACTGGCGCAGCGGCTGTCGGCGGCGGGAATTGAGTCAATGCTCGATGTAGGTTTCGGGGCAACCGCCGCGGAACTCGCGGAGTCGTACCCGGATGGGCCCTCAGTACTCGCCGTCGCTGCCGCGCCGCAGATCGACAGCCTCGTGCGGGCCGCGGCCAAACTACATGCGACGGGCTCGTCGGTGGACTGGACCGCGCTGCTCGCCGGACGTGGTCGCCTGGTCTCTTTGCCCACCTATCCCTGGCAGCACCGCAGGCACTGGATCGACGTGCCCGCATTGCCCGTCACGGACGCGGACGCTGGCGCGGGCGTCCACCCCAGTCTGGGTGTGCCCTTGACCCCAAGTGACGCCCCGGACACGCGTTACTACCCAATTCGCGTTGCCGACCGGGCCGCGAGGCAGGTCGCCGCCCCAAGGACGGCCGAGCTCTTCTGCGCCGCCGGGGGCGACCTGCTCGGGACGGGCCCGATCCGGCTGCGCGGGTTTGACCTGGCCGGACCGCTCACCGACGCGGCGGACCTCGCCTCAGGTACGGGGGCGCAACTGGTCGCCCACCGGGTCGGCGCGGGCTGGTCGCTCCGGCTGACGGCCGGCGGCGCCCCGGGTCGCTCCGGGGCACTGGTCGCCGCCGCGAAGGCAGATCGATCGACCAGACCGCCTGAGGTCGATGTCGCCGACCTGCACGCCCGCCTCGGCAAGCAGGTCGCCGGCGGGACCGGACCGGGGGATGAGCCTATTTCCGACGTCGCGGGCCCTGACCTCATCGAGGTGTGTCAAGACGCTCGCGGGCGCGAGCGCCTGGCCACCGTGCGGCTGGAACCCGGCGGCCCGAACCGCCCTGTGCTGCCCGCTGGGCTGCTTGCTGCTGGCGTGCGGCTGCTCGCCTCCTGCGCCGTTCGGCACGGCGGGGAGCGGTTCGTCATCTCAGGCATCGACGACGTGCAGGCCTTCGAGGCGCCTGCGGAGCAGGCCGTGCTGCACGCGACCGCGACCGCCGCGGACGCCGGCGACGTGCGGGTACTCAACGGCGACGGGCGCGTGCTCGCGGATCTGAAGGGCGTTCGCTTCGCCCCGGCGGAGGACCTGATCGTCGACGAGGCAAAGCGCGACCGGATATCAGAGCGCCTGTACCGCGTTGAATGGCGGCGGATCCCCGATGACAAGCCGCGCGATGCACAGCCCGACTGCCGATGGCTGGTCTGGCCCGCCACGTCGGCGGCGGAGGCAGCGGCGGCCGGGCTCACCGAGGCATTGCGACGGGCTGGCGCGGAAACGGTGGCCGTGCGGCCGGACGCCGGTGACGTGGCAGATCTGATCGCCGAGCACGGCCGGACCCATGGTGTGGCGCTGGTCACAGCCGAGTCCGGCGTCGGCGACGAAGCGGGGTCAGGAAGCGGTGCTGTGGACGCGGGATCGATTGCCGCCGCGGCCCTGCGCGCGGCCCGGGCGGTCCAGACCGTGGCCCAGCCAGCCGCGGCGCCGCGCCTGTGGATCGTCACCAGGGGTGCGCAGGACCCGACCGGTTCGGCGCTGCCTGACGAGGAGCAGGCCGCAGCATGGGGCCTTGGCCGAGTGCTGGCCATGGAGAGCCCCGAGACCCGTGGCGGAATGGTCGACATGGATCCGGGTACCGGTGCGCAAGTGCCGCCAGCTGCCAACGAGTTCGACGCGGTCGCCGCACGGATCTTGCCGCTGCCGGGCGCGGGCTCAGTCGAGGACGAGCTGTGCCTGCGCGGCGGCGCCTGGTACGCGCCGCGCCTGGTGCACGGTGGCGCACCGCCGCGCTCGCTGGCTCCGCTGCGCTGCGGCGAACGGAAGTGGTACGTGGTGGCCGGCGGCTCGCGCGGGGCAAACCGGCCGATCCTTGACTGGCTGACCAGTCACGGTGCGCGCAGGGTGCTGTTGATCCTGCCGGACGGTCCCAGCGACGACATCCCGGACGACATGGGTGACGAAGCCTCCATGGCCGCGCCGCCGCTTTCCGCTGAGGTCGAGCTGCGGGCCGCGCGGATCAGCGCCTCGGATCCTGAGGGGGATCTCGACACCGCGACGGACGGCGCTCCAATCGGCGCAGTGGTCGTGACGCCGGCGCCAGCCTCGATTCGGCCGCTGGATGAGACCGAGCCGCGGCACCTCGCCGCTGATCTTGCCACGGCCGATCTCGTCCGCCGCCTGGACCGCGCGGTGCGCGGCCGCCCGCTCGAGTTCTTCTGCGTCATCGGTTCCGCCGCCGCATCCTGGGGATCGGTGGGTATGGCCGCCCGGGCCGCGACCGAGGGGCTGCTCGACGCGCTCGGTGCGGCCCGTGCGGCGGCCGGGGAGCCCATCCAGTCCATCCGGTGGATGCCGCGGGAGGACACCGGTGAATTGGGCCGCCGCGACCGCATGCTGATGGAGGACAGCGGCCTCACACCGCTCGCCGCCGAGGACGTGGCCGAGGCTCTCGACGTGCTCGTTCGCGCGGGGTACTCAGACACCTGCGTCGCGCGGATCGACCAGCACCGATACGCCGCGGTGTGCCGCGGCCGGCTGGACCGTGGATTCCTCGAGCAGCTCAGTCGGGCGGGCGGTCCCGCCGCGGCCGACGGGACGGCCCAGGGCGCGGGCCGCACCCCATTCGCCGCCGAACTGGTCGGGCTCGTCCCCGGCCTGCGGGACGAACGAATGCTCGACTTCGTTCTCGGACATGTGATCGAGGTGCTCGGCGAGGCCGCGGACAAAGAGGTCGACCCGGATCAGGGCTTCTTCGAGCTTGGCATGGACTCGATCATGTCCTTGGCCCTCAAGACGCGGCTCGACCGCGGGCTCGGGGGTGAGCTGCCAGCCACGCTCGCTTTCGAATTCCCGACCACACGCGCGCTCGCCCAGCACCTTCTCCAGGAAGTGACGCAGGCGGCAGGCGGCGAGGTGGACGCATCAGACGCCAGGCGGGTCGATGCACGCGTGACCGATGTGGACGCCCCAGCAGAGAACGAAGAGGACATATTCGACGGACTCTCGGACGACGAGCTGAGGGACCGTCTGATGGAAAGCCTCGCCAGCTCCGAGAGTCTGCTGGGCGAGGAGCACTGACCATGGCGACCGTAGCAACGCGTCGGCCGCAGGCGATTCCCGTCTCGTCTGCGCCGCCGTCACCGCCTGGCATCCCGGGCGCGTTGACGGTACGGGCCGATTCGGGACAACACTCGTCGGCACTCGCGGAAGGGGCCAGCTGTGAATGAGGGATCGGAGACCAGGACGCGGCCCGGACAGGCCGCCGAGAGGATAGTGATCGTCGGCGCGGGAACTTCGGGTCTTGCCCTCGCGAGCGAACTCGCGCTGCGGGGTATCCCTTGCCGAGTCCTCGAGCGGTGCGGGTGGCAGAAGGAGAACAGCACGACGCCCGGCAACGTCCAGTCGGTCGCCCGGCTGCTGTCGGGCGCCAGCGACCCCACGGTCGGTTTGACGCGCCCCGGTGGGCGGTTCGCCCACACGACGCTCGTCGCGGATAGTGCCGTCGAGGACCTCCTCCAGATGCGGGCGCATCAGCTGGGCGTCGAGATCATCCGGCCGGCCGAGGTGATCGACGTGGACCAGGACGCGGATGGCGTGACCGTGCGTGCCCGCGGCGAACCGGGCGAGTGGCAGGAGCGGGCGGCTTACGTCGTGGGCTGCGATGGCGCAGACAGCATCGTGCGCAAGCTGTCCGGGATCCCGGTGGAGGGCAAGACCCACTCGTTCGCTGCGGTACTGGCTGATGCGTCGCTCCGATGGCCGCCGGACGCGGAGTTGATGGTCCATGGCAGCGACAAGGGCGTGATGGGCTGCGTCGCCTGCGCGGACGGTTCGTTCCGGGTTGTCTGCATCGACCGGACCCGGCGGTGGGCCGACGAACCAGCGACACAGGACGAGCTGCGCGCGAGCCTGTGGCGGGTGACCGGGCGCGATCTTGAACCCTACGAAGCGCGGTGGATGACGCGACTCCGCCTGCACGAGCGGCTGGCCGCGCGCTACCGGGACGGCCGGGTGTTGCTGGCCGGCAACGCCGCACACCTGCATTCACCGGTCTCCGGCCATGGTCTGGACATCGGTATCCAGGACTCGTTCAACCTTGGCTGGAAGCTCGCCGCCGTGCTCGACGGATGGGCGTCGCCATGGCTGCTCGACTCATACGAGTCCGAACGCCGCCCCGTCGCCGAGCGGGCCATCCGGGCCACTGGAGGGGTTACCGCGACTGTGACGACCCCGTCCGCGTTCGGCGGTGCCATGCGAGGTTTCACCCCGAGCGGGCGGCTGCCGCTGGTGTCGGTGGAAAGCGATATGCCGAGCATCTCGCTGCGGTATCCGGCGCCAGGTGAGGCGGGTCACCTCGCCGGCCGGTGGTTGCCGGACCTGCAGCTGAGCCTGCCCGATGGGGCGGTCACACGCCTTTACGACCTGTTGTGCGACGGCCGGTTGGGGTTGCTCGACCTCGGCCCGTTTGGCGCCTCGGCGGTCACCGCCGACGGCTGGTCGGACCGCGTCCGGCCGATCGTTGCCGACCTGCTCGACCCCGTGGACCTCCGCGGCGCTGTTGCCGTGCTCGTGCGACCTGACGGGTACGCAGCCTGGTCCACCGACGCCCCGGATCCCGAGGTCCGCGCGGCCGAGTGCGGTAAGGCACTGACGCGGTGGTGTGGCGACAAGTCCCGGTCCGGAACAGGCGCGCTGGCCGGAGCCGCCGCCGGCTACGTGGCCGGTGCTGTGCCTGGGGCGCTCAGCACGGTAACAGCCGATCCTGGGGCATATGCGGTCAGACCCCGGATAACCGACCCAGACGTGGTGAGCGGGGGGATCGATGCGATCTTTTGACCCCTTTCGCACCGCCGTTCTTGGGCGCGTCCCGGCCCGTGGCGTCCACCGGGAGCGGCTCGGTGAGGTATTGCTGGACAGTGCGCCCAATAATCCGGATCAGCTCCTGCTGGCTGAGCGCGGCAAACACCGTGTCGTGGACCAGGTAGCGGTTGAACGCGAGGGCGATCAGTTGCGAGGCAGCCAGCGAGGCGCGCAGCCGAGGGTGGTCCGGGCTGACGGCGTCAGCAATCGTGCCAAGGAAGGCCCCAATGAAGTGGTCCTTAGTGCGCTGCGCGAACTCGTCGCTGTTGAGCGTCGCCGAGATCTGGGCCAGCGACATTGGCGCGGTTCTTGGATTGTCCCAATAGCCGAGCAGCGCCTTGACGGTGCGCCGGCCGATGGCACCCGGCGAGCCCCGAAGGACTTCCGCCGCGAGCGCGTTGGGATCGATCTCCATATGGACCGCCTGCGCCAGCAGGTTCTGCTTGGAGCCGAAGTAGTGTCGCACCAGACTCGGGTCGACGTCGGCGCGGCGCGCGATGCTGCGCAGGCTCACACCGTTGAACCCGCGCTCCGATATCTCACGCTGGGCCACTTCGATGAGCAATTGGCGGGTCGAGGGCGTCGATCCCTGACCTCGTTCGCCCTCGGTGCCAGCGGCGCCCTGCTCCACTGGTTCACCTTCGTCCATTTTTTCGGCGATGAAATCCCACCTATAACCAGGGTAACAGGGTTCGCCCGGCGAGGTGATAACTGCTGGTTAGCCACCTTAGCGCGAGTCAGCGAAGCCGTCCCACGTTCGGCCAGTTCTCTCGGACCGCACGTCACGCAGCCAACGCACTGGAGAAGAGCTAATGACTCTAACCGACTCCATCGGTGGTCCACGGCTCGACCGTGAGGTCGGTAGCCGTGCCTGGGCACGGATCGAGCAGCTCTTCGACCCGGACACCGTCAGGCCGCTCGGGCCACAGGACACGCCGGCGGTAGTCACCGCGACGGGGAAAGTGCGCGGAGTGCCCGCGGTCGCGTTCTCTACCGACCCCTCGACGTTCGGCGGAGCCCTGACCGATGTCGGCTGCGCCCGCATCGTCGAGGCGATCGACCTGGCACGGCTCAGTGGCCGGTGCGTCGTCGGGATCTGGCACTCCGGCGGCGCCGCGCTCCAGGAGGGCGTCGTGGCGCTCGAGGCGGTCGGCAGGGTCTTTCGCGCGATCGTGACGGCGTCCGGGCGGGTACCCCAGATCTCAATCATCCTGGGGCCCGCGGCAGGCGGTGCCGCCTACGGCCCGGCGCTGACCGACGTCGTCGTGATGGAACGCCAGGCGACGCTGTTCGTGACCGGCCCAGGCGTAGTTCGCGACGTCACCGGACAGCATGTCGACGCGGCCGACCTCGGCGGGGCCGGTGTGCACGAGCGGTACAGCGGGGTAGCGCACATCGTCGGGGATGGGGAGCGTGCCGCGATCGACGCTGCCGCGGACGTCGTCCAGTTGCTCGGCGCGCAAGGCGCGTTCACCGGGCCGACCGAACTCGGCGACCATGAGGACCTGTCGCTGCTGCTACCTCAATCCCGTCGGCGCGCCTATGACGTGCGTCCCCTGGTCGACCAGATACTCGACGCTCCAGCCACGGTCCTGCAACCCCGCTGGGCCCCGAATGTGCTGACGGCGCTGGGCAGGCTCGATGGCCGTACGGTCGGCGTGCTGGCTAACAACCCGCTGCGCATGGGTGGCTGCCTCGACGCCGCGGCCGGCGACAAGGCCGCACGTCACGTGCGGTTGTGCGACACCTACGGCATCCCCCTCGTGGTCGTCGTCGACGTCCCGGGGTACCTGCCGGGGGTTGGGCAAGAGCGGGACGGCGTGGTACGTCGTGGCGCCAAGCTGCTGCACGCCTTCTCGGCGTGCCGGGTCAACCGGGTAACCCTGATCACCCGCCAAGCCTACGGTGGCGCCTTCATCGCGATGAACAGCAAAGCGCTCGGTGCGACCGAGGTATTCGCGTGGCCTGGCGCCGAAGTGGACGTCATGAACGCCAAGTCGGCGATCAAGGTTCTGAACCGTCGGCGGCTGGCGACGATCCAGGACGACCAGCGCCGCGCCGCTGCCGTGGCCGATCTCACCGCCGAGTATCTCGCTGGCCAGCACGGCCTCGCTCTTGCCGTGGACAAAGGGATCGTCCGCGCCGTCATCGATCCCCGCCATACCCGGCCCACGCTGGTGCGAGCGCTGTGCGGCCGCCGGTCTCGAACCGGCATCGTGCCGAACGTCCCGCTGTGAGAGCCGGTTGACAGGAGGAACCGTGGAGTTTAGCTGGACCCCCCGCCAAAGGGAAAGCTATGACAGCACCCTGCGTGCGGTGCGGGATGCCTTTGCCGACGCGCCGGGATCCGCTGATGGCTTCTTCTCGCGCAAGGACTGGCGGAAGCTCGGCGAACTCGGCCTGGCGGGCCTTTGCGTGCCCACCCGGTACGGTGGATCGGGTCTCGGCGCGCTTGACACGGCCTTGCAGACGGAGGCGTTCGGCCGAGGATGCCCCGACACCGGACTCGTCTTCGCCGCGAGCGCGCACCTGTTCGCCTGCGCCGTACCGATCGCGGAATTCGGCGGCGAGAAGGTCAAGCGGGGCTTGCTGCCGGGGCTTTGTTCCGGCGAGCTGATCGCGGGCAACGCGATGACCGAGACCGACGCCGGGTCGGACGTCTCCCGCCTCGCGGTGACTGCCGACCAGGTTCCTGGCGGGTTCGTGCTCAACGGTGAGAAGAGCTTTGTCAGCAATGGCCCGGTCGCCGACGTCTATGTCACCTACGCGACAACGGACCCGGCCGCCGGGTACCTCGGCGTGACCAGCTTCGTCGTCGAGCGGGACGCGCGGGGACTGATCGTCGGCGAGCCATTCGAAAAGCTGGGCCTGCTCTCCTGCCCGGCGGGCACGATCCGTTTCGAAGACTGCTTTGTCCCGGCCGAGCATGCGCTGGGCGAGCCAGGTACTGGCGGCGCGGTCTTCCAGCACTCGATGAGCTGGGAGCGAGCCTGCCTGTTCGCCGGATATCTGGGTCTGCTCGACCGGCTCGTCGAGCGCTGCGTCGCTCACGCACGCTCGCGCCGCCAGTTCAGTCGGCCCATCGGCGAGTTCCAGTCCGTGGCGAACCGGATCGTGGAGATGAAGCTGCGCGCGGAGAGCGCTCGGTTGCTGCTTTACCGGGCTTGCTGGGAAATGGATCAGGGCGTGTCGTCCGCGTTGAGCGTGGCGCTGTCCAAGCTCGCGGTCTCCGAGGGGGCGGTGGCCAGCGCACTCGACGCTGTCCAGCTCTTCGGCAGCCGTGGCTACCTGCGGGAGTACGGCGTCGAGGCGTTCTTGCGCGACACCGTGCCCAGCACGATCTTCTCCGGCACATCCGATATCCAGCGCCTGCTTATAGCGAAGGAGCTTGGACTGTGAGACTTCACGAGCTCGTCATCAACGCGGCCCAGCGTGATCCCGGATCACCCGCGGTCGTCGCCGAGGACCAGACCTTGACCTACGGAGAACTCGACAACCTGGCCAACGGTTTCGCATCGGCATTGCGCCGGCGCGGCGTTGCGCCAGGTGATCGCGTTGTCCTGTGGAGTGGCAAGAGCGCGCTCGCGGTCGCCTTCATGCAGGGCGCGTTGCGGGCCGGCGCTGTCTACGTCCCGGTCGCCGCGGCCAACCCCGCTGCCCGGGTGGCCAGGATCTCGGACGACAGCGGCGCAGTTTTGATCGTCGCCGACGAGTGGGCGGCCCCGCCGGTGGCGCCCTCGGCCGAGCAGGAGGCCGATACCGCCGGGGCGGGCCCCGGTGCGGTGGTTCTGCTGGCTGATCTGCTGGGCGACCGTGCGTCAGAACACGATGAGCCGCCTTTCGCTGGCGATCCCGACGACCCTGCCTATGTCCTCTACACGTCGGGCTCGACCGGCTCTCCCAAGGGCGTGTGTCTGAGCCACCGCAACGCGCTTGCCTTCGTCGACTGGGCCGTGCGGCTCCTCGCGGTCGGCCCGCAGGATCGCCTGTCCAATCACGCGCCGTTCAACTTCGACCTCTCGGTGTTCGATCTGTACGCGGCCTTCCGTGCCGGAGCGTCGGTGCACCTCGTGCCGCCGGAACTCGCCTACAGCCCGGTGCAGCTCGCCGAGTTCATCCGCGAGCGGGACATCTCGGTCTGGTACTCGGTGCCCTCGGCCCTGGCGTTGATGATGCGCCAAGGCGGTCTGCTCGACGGCCCAGAGCCCCCTGCGCTGCGCGCGTGCATTTTCGCCGGGGAGCCGTTCGCGATCAACCAGGTCCACGCGTTGCGCAAGGGCTGGCCGAACGTGCGAATGTTCAACTGGTACGGCCCTACCGAGACCAACGTCTGCGCGTCCTACGAGGTGACCGACTCCGACCTCGCCCGGAACCGGCCTTTGCCCATCGGAGCCGCTTCCTGCGACGACACCCTCACGCTCGACCCGGCGGACGAAGAAGGCGAGATCGTGGTGGCCGGCCCCACGGTGATGCTCGGGTACTGGGGACGCCCCCGGCACCAAGGGCCCTACCGGACCGGTGATATCGGGAGGCTCGGGCCCGATGGGAACCTGGAATACGTCGGCCGGATCGACCACATGGTGAAGATCCGCGGCAACCGGATCGAACTCGGCGAGGTCGAGGCTGTCATCGGCGCGCACTCAGCGGTCGCCGACGCTGCCGTCGCGGTGGTGGGTTCCGGTCTCGAAGCGCGACTGCACGCCGTCGTCGTACCAGCAGACGGCGAACGACTAAGGCTCGTCGCCCTCAAGCAATTCAGCGCGCAACGCCTGCCCCCGTACATGGTGATCGATGCGCTCCACACGGTGAACGACCTGCCGCTGACCCCGAACGGCAAGACCGACCGGTCGGCGCTGGTTGCTGCGATAGAAGCAGGGGAGCTGCGATGAACACTTCAGATGTGAGCGGCACGATGGTGAACGAATCGGTGTCCGCGGTGGGACGCGCCGCCCGGTCCGCACGGCAAGAGATCCCCAACGAGGACTTCCGGGGCATCATGGGCTCGTTCGCGAGCGGTGTCAGCGTCGTGACGACCCTCGGCGAAGGCGACCGGCCATACGGTCTCACCTGCTCGGCGGTTTGCAGCGTCTCTGCTGACCCGCCGTTGTTGCTCTCCTGCGTGCGGACGCCGAGCAGCACGCTCGACGCGATCAAGGACCGCGGCCGTTTCGCGGTGAACTTCCTCGACGCGCAGGCGCGCGACGTGTCCGAACTGTTCGCCAGCCGCATCGAAAACAGGTTTGCCCGGGTGAAATGGAGCTCGGGAGGCGCGAGCGGCATGCCTGTTCTGGAGCGGACGCTCGCCCACGCGGAATGCTCAGTGCATGAATTGATAGAGGTCGGCGATCACGTGATAGTTGTCGGGAAGCTGATCGGTGGTGCGGTGGACGTGAACAGATCCCCGCTAGGCTACTGGCGCGGTAGTTATGTCCGCTGGTTCGACTGAACCCGTCGGCGCTGAGCTAACCGGTCCGGCCGGTCAGCCGGTAGCGCCAGGCTCGGCTGCCCGTCTGCAGGACGTCGAAATGTTTTGATCGTCTTCCCAGTTCCACTGCAAAGCTTTTTGGGCGCGTACCGATTCGGGGATGGGCTCGCGCGTAGCGCCGGTCCGGGTGGTCGCCGTGAGGAGCGGGACGAGTCCCGACACCTCGCTGATCAGTTCTCCGCGCAGGTTGCCTTCTTCGACGCCCGGCTGCCCCGAGATTGTGTAGCGGTATTTGATATTCGTGTCCGGTAGTGAGACATATGTCAGCCAGACGTCCGGGAACCGCCCTCGCGCGATTCCGGGAAGGTCATCTGCCGCCTCCGTGCCGCGCAGCAACGCGGCCATGATGCTCGGTTCCCCACTGGACTCTGTTCCCACCGGGCCACCGTCGATTGCCACGTGCACGGTGATCTCGCCAGGCCCCAGATAACCGAGCTGAAAGGCGAGTATGTGTTCCGAATGGCGTTTGTCGATCGGGATCAGACAGCTGCCAAGCAGGAGGCCATCGGGTTCGTAGAAGAGTGTTCCTGCGCGGCCACAGCCGATGCGGACGGTCGTGGGGGTGGTCATGGTGGTTTCCCCGTTTCAGGTGGTGAGTTTGTCCAATGCTGGCCTGACCCCCCCGAGCGAGATGCCGCGAGAGCGCCCCCCTGTCTCCCATGCCGGATACTTGACAATGAGTCCACACGCACGCTCGACGATATAGTACCCAACGGTACAATGTCTCCTGATTCGTCCCCGTCTGTCACTGTTACGGACCGTATTGTGGGCCAGCTCTGGGCGAGACCGACGAATGGTCGCTTAAGGGCACAGAAATGTATTAGCTTGATCTTGCGACGCCGGGCGGTCACTCCAAGGGCCACCGGGGAGGAATGTACTCGGCGCTGCGCTCCGACGCCCCATCGTCTCGGCCGTCCCCGCCTGACCCGCCTGTTCCCGCGACCGCGGATACCAGGGGGCGCTGGATCGGCGCAGTCTGAGGGCGAGGCACCAGCCTGGGCAGCAGTGGTCCCGCCATTGCCGTCGTGACCAGCGCCATGATCACCATCGAGGTGAACAGCCGCGTGTCGAGCATGTGCAGGCTGAGACCCACGTTCAGGATTATCAACTCGGTGAGCCCGCGCGTGTTCATCAACATGCCGACGCCGAGCGCCTCGCGCCACCCCATGCCCGTCACGCGGGCCGGCACCGTGGCTCCAACGATCTTGCCCACACACGCGACCGCGACTATGAGGGCGAGGTCCGCGAAATCGCGACCGTGCAGTGCGCCGAAGTCCACGGAGAGCCCGGTCACGATGAAATACACCGGCAGCAGGATCATGCTCGCGTTCTTCAACGGGCGGAGCACCTGGGCCTCGAGTCGCTCGCGCGGATGGCGGGGTGTGACGATGCCGAAGGCGAAGGCGCCGAAGATCGGGTGGATGCCGATGCGGGATGTGGCGTAGGCGGACAGGAAGATTCCCGCCGCCATCAGGCCCACGGTAGGCGCGGTCAGATTGCGGCGGAACATGCGCGCGGTGGCGACGCGCAGCAGTGGCCGCACCACGCCGGCCATGACCGCGATATAGGCCGCCGACCAGGCGATGACGAAGGCGCAACCGCTAGGGCTGCTCGCCGTGGCCAGGCCGACGACGACGGCAAGCAGGCACCAGGCCAGCATGTCCCCCATGGCCGCGCTCGCCAGGGCCAGCGTGCCCACTGGGGTGGAACCGAGCCTGCTGTCGGCGAGAATGCGGGCCAGCACAGGGAATGCCGTGACGGACATCGTGATGCCCAGATAGACAGCGAAGGTGCCGAAACCTATGTGGCGGCCGGCCACAGTTGAATGCTGTGGATAGCAGACGACCGCCGCGCCGAGGCCAAGCATGAACGGCAGGGCCATGCTGCCGAGGGAGACAGCGGCGATTGACGTCTTGCCCAAGCGCAGGTTCCCAGGGTCGAGTTCCCAGCCGAGTGTGAACATGAACAGCAGCAGGGCGACCTGGGCGATGGCCGAGAGGTAGGGCCTGGCGTTCATTGGAAACAGGTGGCTCGTCAGATGGCCGGGAAACAGGCCGAGGACGCTCGGCCCGACCAGGATCCCGGCGAAGATCTCCCCGACGACAGCCGGCTGCCTGGCGAGGCGTGCGATCCTGAGCAGCGCGGCGCCAGCCACCAGGACGATCGCGATGTCGGCCAAGACGGTGGCTTGGAGCATGTCTACCTGATGGCTGGCCATTCGATCCAAGATAACTCATCATATAAGGAAGTCAACAGATATTGAGCATCGACAACCGGACGGCGAGGCGCTACGTCGGCGATCCTTGTTGAGGGCGCGAGAGCCGCCCGATCGCCGCGATCAGCGCCGCTCGGTCCCCAGCCGCAGGCCGAATGGGTCCGTGACTGCCGGCGGCGAGCCACATGCGGTTGGAGGCCGCTTGAGCCATGTCACATTCCCCGCCGCAACTTCGTCATGTCTTATGAGCGGACACGGTCTCATGGGTGGAACCGGAAGGGTCAACCGGGCGGCACAGCGATGAGGCGAGATGCCAACGACACGGGCACAGAGTCACACGGAAGCGTGGCATGCGGAGCGCGAGCGGCTGCTGGGCGTTGCGTACCGGATGCTGGGCAGCGCCTTTGAGGCCGAGGAGGTCGTGCAGGAAGCTTTCCTGCGCCTGTACCGCACCGCTGGGGTCGAGGATGCCGGCGCGTGGCTGACCACCGTTGTCACCCGGCTGTGTCTCGACCAGCTGGGCTCGGCCAAGGCGCGGCGCGAGGTCTACGTCGGGCAGTGGTTGCCCGAGCCCATGTTCACCCGGCCAGACCCGGGGGAGGCGGTTGCGCTGGCGGAGTCGGTGACGACCGCGTTCTTGGTGGTACTGGAGACGCTGAGCCCGCTGGAGCGGGTGATTTTTGTGCTCAGGGAAGCGTTCGGGTTCGACTACGCGGCGATCGCGACCGCAGTGGGCCGCAGCCCGGCGGCGGTGCGCCAACTGGCCAGCCGGGCCCGCCGTCATGTGCGGGAGCGCCGGTCACGCTTTGAGGCGGACGCCGCAGAGCGGGAACGGGTCGCCCGCGCCTTCCTGGCCGCCTGTGCGGGCGCCGACCTGCAGGGGCTCCTTGCCGTGCTGGATCCCGAGGTCGTGCTGCGCTCCGATGGAGGCGGCAAGGTGCCGTCGGCCCCGCACCCGATCCAGGGCGCGCTGCGGGTGGCCCGTGCGCTGCTGGGGCTGTTGCGGATGGTCCCGCCGGGCGTGCAGACCTGCGCAGTGCCCATCAACGGCACGCTTGGCATGGTCTGCCAATACCAGCCGGACGGGAGGCTTTTCGCCGTGGTCAGCCTGGATGTCGCCAGCGGCCGTGTCGCTGGTGTCAACTTGCTGGCCAATCCGGACAAGCTCTGCCACCTGCGCCTGCCCACTGCCAGTGCCAGTGCCAGAAGTCTCCGCGGTTAGCGCCTGCCTGAGAGGCCCGGTTCGATCATGGCTGTTCACGGCGCATGCCGTCGTGCTCGCGCGCGCTGCCCCACATGCCCGGGCGGGCGCTGGCTCTCGGGGTGGCCCGTAGAGTGCCTCTACTGGTCGGGGGCGGCCCGTAGAGTGCCTCCACTGGTCGGGGGTGGCTCGGTCGCCAGCCGCACGTCGATGCTCAGGGACTGCCCGGTGAGGTTGTCGTGATAGTTCCAGCCAAGGGAGCCTCAATGAGCCCGGCGCGGTTGCGTGCCTTGTTTCCCGCGCTGACATCGACGGTATGGCTGGACACCCCAGCCGCGCCGCCCGGCGCCGATCCAGTGGTGCGGGCACTCCGCGACGCCGTGACGGCCTGGTCGAGCGGGAACTTCGATCAGCACGCGTGGGATGCGGCCACGGGCGAGGCACGCAGGTTGTTCGCGAAGCTGGCCGGGGCCGACCCAGAGACGGTGTCGGCACATGGTTCACTTGCCGAGGCAGCCGCGACCGTCGCCAGGTCCCTGCCACCCAGCCCTGGTGAGGTCGTGGTGGCAGCCGAGGAGTTTCGGAGCAACCTGTTCCCCTGGCTCGCGCTAGCTCGCGATGGCCGCCGGGTGGTGATAGTGCCAGCCAGTGGTGGGGCGACGCGGACCGAGGACCTGGCCGGGGCTGTGACCCATCGCACGGTGCTGCTTGCGGTCAGCGAGGTGACCAGCCGGGAGGGCCAGCGGTTCGACCTGCCCGCATTGCGGGCGGCGACTGACCGCTTCGGCGCGCGGCTGTTCGTCGACCTCACCCAATCGCTGGGCGCGCTGCGCTTTGATGGCGACGCGGCGCGGCCCGACTATCTGGCCGTCCACGGATACAAATGGCTGCTGTGCCCGCGCGGTGCGGCCTGGCTGGCCACCCGGCCCGACCGGGTCGAGGAACTGCGGCCGCTCGCGCCGAGTTGGAAGTCGACCGGCCCACCCTACGGCTATTTCGGCGGGCCGATGCGCGTGGCCGGTGACGCGGCCCGATGCGACTCCTCCCCGGCCTGGTTTTCGTGGGTCGGCGCCTGCGCGGCGCTACGGTTGCTTGGCGAGCTTGACCCCGACCAGGTCGAGCAGCACTGCCTGGACCTCGCCACCCGGTTTGCCAGCCAGGCAGCCACGATGGGGCTGCGGCGAGTGGCGAACGGGCCGCCGTCCCAGATCGTCGTCTTGGGTACTGCCAACGCCGAACGGATCGCCGGCCGCCTGCGCCAGTACGGGATCCGGGCGACCGCTCTGGGCGACCGGATCCGGTTCGGCTTCCATTACTTCAACAACCGCCACGACGTGGCCATCGCACTGCGCGGGCTTGACCGCGCCATCTCCGGCTAAGGCGCCAGCGCGTGCGGCGTCAGCCTGGCCAGGCTCGCCCGATACACGACACCGCGCCCGTTACGCGACGGCAGCAGGACCCAAGGAGGCATCGATGCCATCACACCAACCATCCACGGAACCATCCATAGAAGCGAAGCCGGAACTTTTCAACGCCGACGCCCGGCTATTCGCCCACTTCGCCCTCGACCCCCGCTCGCGCATGCTGCCGCTCCAAGAGCCACCGGTAACCCTGCGGGTCCGGGAAGCAGGCTCCGGCGAGCCAGCACTCCTGATGCACGGCATCACCTTAGGCTCGGTGCACTGGGCCCCGCTGATGGCCCGGATGCGGTCGTTGCGGTGCATCGCCATCGACATGCCGGGGCACGGTGGCTCCGGCAGCGTTGACTACAGCGGCGTCGACCTCAGGCGCTGGCACACGACGATGCTCGAAAACTGTCTGGACGCCCTCGGCCTGCGTTCCGCCCATCTGATCGGTCACTCCTACGGCGGCATGTTCGGTATGTGGTTGGCACTCGACTCACCTGAGCGCGTCCGCTCGGTCACCGCCATCGGCACGCCCTCGGTAGCCTTCGGCGCCCAACCGGATGTCACGCTCAAGATGCTGGCGTTCCCTTGGGTCGGGCGGTTGTCGCTGGCACTGCCAAGTCCTCTCGCCCTTTACCGCCGCGTTCTCACCCATTCCCTTGGGCGCCCCGCAATCACCGCGTCACCCCCGGAACTAGTCCGCGCCACCCACCTTGGCACACGGTGCCCCGGACTCCCCCTGACGGTCTCCAGCTACCTGCGCGAGCAGTTCCGTGGCGTGCGCGCCACGCCGCAGCGCTACGTGCTGCAAGATCGCGAACTAGGGCGGATCCGGCCGCCGGTGCTCGTCGTCTGGGGCAACCGCGACAACCGGTATCAGCCGATCACCGAGGGGCAGCGCAGAACGGCGCTGATTCCCGGCTCCCGCTTCGAGCTTGTCCACGGCGGCCACGAGCCCTGGCTCGACGACCCAGACGAGTGTGCGAACCTCATCACGGGTTTCGTTGCCAGTGCCTCCCCGCAGCGAGATGCGGACCGCTGAGCCGATGCGCGCCAGCAGTTCGACCACGCAACTCGCCGGGCTCGCGTACGGGGTCGCGACCGCGGAGCAAGCAGAGATGGAAACCCTCGCGGCGCAGCTGCGGGATGCGGTCGTCAGCCAACGTAGCGTCACGCGGGCGATCGATCTCGTTTCCGCCTGGACCCGGCGCGATCCAACAGGCTCTCTGGCGCACCCGGTGGAGGGCGCATTGCGCGGCAGCCGTTCGGCATATGAAATGGGCCTCTCCCGCGCCGTAGTCTAGACCGGCACAACAAGACCGCCTAGCCGGCCGCCCGCAAGGACTTCGCCAGGGCGGCCTCGCCTGGCGGGCTGCCCCCAGCCCAGACTGGCCGGGGGCAACTCGCCGCGCACTGTTCAGGTGAGCATGTGCGACGGCGCGGGCGCGAGCTTGCAGGGAGGCGGGTGTGCCGCGCAGCGCGACGACAGCCCAGCGGGAGGCCGGGAGGCGCAAGCGGCTGTCCGCGTCACGGCGCCGGATCTTGATCATGGAAGCAGCGGCCCGGCTGTTCGCTGAGCGGGGGTATTCCGGCGCGTCGATGACCGACATCGCGGCGGCCGCGGGCATTGCCCCATCGGTCATCTATGATCATTTCGCCTCGAAAAGAGATCTCCACCTTGAGCTGCTCTCCCAGCATGCCCACGCGCTGATCGAGGCAACGACGCTGGACACCGAGGGCTCTGGTGAGGCGCTGGTGCGGCGCAGCACGGAGGCTTTCTTCGGCTTCGTCGAGCAGCATCCCTACGCCTGGCGCATGCTTTTCAGGGACCCGCCGGCCGACGACGAGATCGCCGCAGTCCATGCCCGAATTCACCGCCACGGCACCGCCGCCATCGCCGGGCTGATCCACCTTGCTCCCGTGCTGCACCTGCCCGCGGGCGTTGCGCGCGAGCGAGGGGATGAGATGCTTGCGCGCGCCATGAAGTCAACCAATGACGGCCTCGCAGCCTGGTGGTATGAGCATCCTGAGGTGCCAAGGGAACAGGTCGTCGAGGTTGCCATCGGATTGTGCTGGCGCGGGCTGGCGGTGCTGACGGGGGCGGTGCGCGGCCCAAACCCATGAACTGGGCCACTTCGATCGCGGTCGACGTGCCCGGTTTGGGCGAGTTTGTCGGCCACGTCACTCCCCATCGGTGAACGAGTGCGGCCTTGTTTGCCGCCCGAAGTGCAGCGACGATGAAATTTCCGACCAGGTTGGCGATGATCTGTAGGGGTGTCGCTGTGGCTGAGATCGCCGAGCCGCTCACTGGTCCGGCTCGGGCCAATCCGCTCTTACGTGACCCGGTCCTTTTCGACATGTACATGAGGGCGCTTGACGAGGTGCTGGACGATAGGGAACTCAGCGTCGCGTTCAACGAGTTCGGGCTGTCGGCAGCAAAGCTGCGAAGGGCGATGGTGATGGGGGCGCGCCGTGTGCTTGGGGCGGTGTCACGAGAATTCGCGGCCTATGAGCGAACGCTCGACCGTCAGCTCGATGTCGCCGACGCTGCCCGCGCCGCCGGCGACCCGCGTCCTCTTGGAGAGCTGAGCGGCGCGCTGCGGCCGCTCGCGGTCGCAACCGGCGCGGCCGGAGCGCTCGTTGCGGTGGCGGGGGTCGCGGGCATGGTGGCGTGGCCATGGGCTGAGCCGCTGGTATGGGCGGGTGGAACAATGCTGGTCGTTGCGGCATTGCTGTATGCCTCGCTTCGGCTGCTTCGCACAAATTTCGGCTTGCGCCTCCTCAGGGATGACCTGATCCTTGGCGTCAACCCAGACTTGGTTGTCGCCCGCGATCGCTTGATGGCGGCTGTTAGCCAGACCGAGTTACTGTCGCAGGTCCGTATGTTCGTCAACACTGCCCGCCGAGGTCGGTTCGGCCATACGTTTTCCGTCACTGCCAGCCCTGGGCTAAGCGAAGTTTACGACAGGACGTATAGTGTCCCGACCGGTATCGCCACCGAATTGGACGAGTTACTCGGCCGACTCGATGGAGCGAGTATCGGTGTGGCAGGGCCACGGGGCTGTGGGAAATCAACGCTGATTCGTAGATATTGCGACGACGGCGGACGAGTCCAAACCCGGCCGGAGAAATTCAGCTGGAATATGCTGCTTAGCCCCGACCTGCCGAACAATTCACGAGGGGACCTTCGGTGTCTTGTGGCCGCACCGGTCGACTACGTCCCGCGTGATTTCGTGCTGCATATGTTCGCTGTTTTCTGTCGCGCAGTCATCGGCCGTTACGGCAGAAAACCGGGTGCCACCGACCGGCTCGCCCGCGGCCTCTACTGGCTGCGTAGGAAGGGGTGGCTGGTTGTATCATTGCTCTTGCGCACCTTTTTTTATGCTGGGCCTGGGGTTGTCCTGCTGTACTGGACGCACGCCATCGCGAAACAGATTTCGGTTCCTTCGAGCCGAGTGCGATACGCGGCGATTGGCGTCATCTCGGTCGGCATTTTGAGCTTCGCCTGGTCGTCTGTGAAAACGGTCAGGCTGTGGGGGCGAGTGGCGGGGCCAGGTGGTAACAAGGCGTTGGCGGTAACCGCGCGGCGTCACCTGGCCAGGGTCCGCTACCTGCAGACCCATACGTCTGGATGGTCGGGCGCGCTTCGTCATCCTGGCGGCTCGCGGGCGCAGCGTTCAGGCAGCACATCCCGCGCCGAACAGCCGCTCAGCTACCCCGAGATCGTTGACGAGTTCCGCGCCTTCGCCCGGGAAGTGGCCGCTGACGTTCATCGAAACGGTGACCGGGTTTTCATCGGTATAGACGAACTTGACAAAATCGGCTCAGCGGAACAAGCAGAGCACTTCCTAAACGAGATCAAAGGAATATTCGGGATTCCCCATCTGTACTTCGTTGTCTCGGTGTCAGACGACGCCCTCACCGCCTTTGATCGGCGAGGTCTACCGCTCCGCGACGCGTTTGACAGCTCCTTTGACGAGATCATCCATGTTGGGCCGCTCGGCTACGAGGAGTCCCGCAGGCTGCTGTACCGGCGGGTAATCGGACTTACCGAGCCATACGTGGCGCTCTGTTACTGTCTCGCGGGCGGTCTCGCCCGCGACCTCATTCGCGCTGCTCGCCATGTAGTGCGCACCGCTGCGGGCCTGACCGCGAACAAGTCATCCTCGCTGGCTCTTGATACCGGGGTATTCGGCCTCGACGTTTCATTTTCTTACCTGCTACTTCGGGGCGAAACCGCTAGTCAGCCCTCAACGCTTGGGGCCATCTCCGCTGCGATTGTCCGGGAGGAATTGCGCCGCAAGGTTCGTGCGGTCACTCATGTTGTCAGCAACGTCGCCCCGGGTCAGGCAGCAGAACTGCAGGACACGCTGTACGAGATCACCCGCCGTCTCGCCCTGGGCGAGCCCGCGATAAAGATCGTTGACCTTGCCGCCAAAGCAGGCCAGCACGAGCCGTCAGCGGTCGCTGGCCTGCGACTCGACTTTGCCGCCTATGCCTACTACTGCGCGACACTCCAGGAGGTGTTCACAGACTGCCTAGGCAACGAACAGATGATCGAGGCCACTAGCGCATCTGCCCAGCCCGGCAGCTTCGACTCGCTGGCCGCGGCCCGTTACGCCTTCACCCTCGATACCCAACTCGCCTGGCGCTCGATCACCCAATTCCGCCAGGCGTGGTTCCTGGAGATACGCGAACCAGTTAGACCATAACCGCCCTGCTCATAACTTGAGGGACCCGTGTGGTCAGTTCCGGGTTACGCCGCCGCTGCGCAGGAAGGTGAGCGTGGCCAGCACGCGCAGGTTGATTCCGCGCCGGTCCCGGCCGGCGGCCTCCGCCAGGCCGAGCTTG